>Ga0316603_10000314_pt1 | contig 25270 bp, 25 predicted proteins | sample OWC_soil_day10_n_FD_207649 | JGI IMG/M metagenome (GOLD analysis project Ga0316603, IMG submission 207649) | Wetland soil microbial communities from Old Woman Creek delta, Ohio, United States - OWC_soil_day10_noCT | ecosystem: Environmental > Terrestrial > Soil > Wetlands | place: USA: Ohio... | reverse complement strand
GCGAGGAATGATATTTTATTATTAACCTTTATATAGGGAAATGATATAATTATTCCGTAGATAATAAAAGCACAGAAGGAGAATATTTAATGGTAGAGTTGATTGTAAATTGGGCTATTATGGTTTTAGACAAACTAGGATATTGGGGTGTATTTTCGCTGATGGCGTTAGAAAGTGCATGTATTCCAATTCCAAGTGAAGCTATATTACCTTTCGGTGGATATTTAGCATCATCAGCTAACCCGGGAACTAAGCTTAATCTTATACTAGTTATATTATTAGGAACATTAGGGGGAACTGTTGGTTCAGTTTTCACATATTTGTTAGGTGCAAAAGGTGGAAGACCGCTAGTTGAAAAATATGCAACTAAGCTAAGACTTTCAAAATCACATATTGAGATGAGTGATAATTACTTTAATAAGTATGGTGAGAAGATAGCTTTCTATTCAAGATTGCTACCTATAATTAGAACCTTTATATCATTACCTGCAGGTATAAGTAAAATGAATTTTAAAAAGTTCGTAATATATACCTTTGTTGGTTCATTAATTTGGAGTATAATCCTTGGATATGCAGGCTTTGTGATGGGTCAGAACTGGACACAAATACGTTCTTGGCTGCATATAGCTGATTACCTTGTGGTTGCAGCAATATTTGGATTGGGTATATATTGGTTTGTAAAAAGAAGAAAAAAAGCATAATTTCGAGATGTAATGCGATAGGCTGCCAGATGGCAGCCTATTTTTTCGAAGAAAGGAAAGGGGACGGTTCACAAAAAGTTGATGCGTAGACAAGCGTGAAGCAAGCAGAGACGAGGGCGACAAGTGGGACGGTTCACAAAAAGTTGAAGAATAATATATAAAAATTAATATTATTAAAATAAATTCTTTTATTTTTGAACAAAATATATGGGTATTACAAAAGTAAAAGGAGATGGTAGTAATGAAAAAAGTTGTTTCAACATTATTATTTAGTGTATTGTTTTTTTCAGGGCTTTTGGTACCTTTACAAGCTCAGGCCATGATAAATGCTCCAGCAAACAAAGCAGGCTGCAATGAAGGAGCAGCAAATTTGAGATTAGAAGGAAGAAAACTTTGGCAAGAACATGTTTTATGGACTAGAGATTTCATAAAAAGCGACTTAGCAGGGCTTGAAGATAAGGATAAGGCTTTAGAAAGATTACTAAAAAATCAAGATGATATTGGAAATTCAATAAAACCATATTATGGAGAAGAGGCTGGCAGAAAGCTTTCTCAGCTTTTAAGAGATCATATTATTATAGGCGGTCAGGTAGTAGATGCTGCTAAAAACGGTAAAAAAGATGATTTGGCAAAATATGATAAGCTTTGGCATGAGAGTGCAGATAAGATTGCCAGCTTTTTGAGTGGAGCAAACCCCAATTGGACTAATAAGCAATTAAAGGATTTGTTATATATACACTTGAAGCTTGTTACAGATCAGGTTGTTGCTAGATTAAATAAGAATTGGATGGCTGATATCGAAGCTTATGATAAAGGTCAAGATCATATGCTTATGTTTTCAGATATAATTACAGAAGGGATAGTTAAGCAGTTTCCGCAAAAGTTTAATTAAGAAAGAAGGGTTCCTTTGTTTGAGTACAAAGGAACCCTAATATTTATTTTTCAACTGGGTATAATTCTTTTCCCTTATTATAATAACCATCCATTATATCCTTTGGAACCATGCTTCCTCCAGTAGCCCAAGCAATATGAGTAGCATTATGAAGTTTAGGTCTTAAATTATTATTTTCAATATATTTTTGGCCAGCGTCTTCTTTTAATAATTTAATAGCGCCGGGTACTCCAGCTAAAGCAGAGGGCTCTAAACGGATATTTTCAGAGTCTATTAATGTGCTTAACAGTAGATATAATGTATTATCTTGTACCGTATAAGCTCCACTAATTAAATTTTCTAAGGTTTTTCCTACGAATCCAGAAGCTCTTCCTACAGCAAGGCCATCTGCATCCGTGATATTATCGATTCCGAAATCTTGAACGCAAACTTTGTCGTGCATTTCTGACATTAAGCCTATAAGCATACAAGGAGAATGAGTAGGCTCTGCAAAGAAGCAATGTACATTATCTTTAAATATTAACTTTAAACCAAAAGCTACTCCGCCAGGACCGCCTCCAACTCCACATGGCAAGTACACAAATAATGGATGTTCTGTATCTACTGTTATTTTCATTTCTTCTAGCTGAGCTTTTAATCGATAAGCTGCAACAGCATATCCTAAAAATAAGTTGGTTGAGTTCTCATCATCTACAAAATACATATTAGGATCCTTTTGTGCTTGTTTTCTTCCTTCTTCTACGGCCTTACTATAGTCTGCTTCGTATTCAACTACTGTAACACCTTTACTTCTTAATAAATCTTTTTTCCATTGTTTCGCATCTGATGACATATGAACGAATACCTTAAATCCAAGTTGTGCACTCATTATACCAATGCTAAGGCCTAGGTTTCCAGTAGAGCCTACTGCAATAGAATATTGAGAGAAAAACTTTCTAAAACGGTCACTATCTAGTATGGAATAATCCTCTTCTACTGATAGCATATTATTTTCAAGAGCTAAAACTTCCGCATGTTTTAATACTTCATATATACCACCTCTTGCTTTAATTGACCCGGAAATTGCAAGGTGGCTATCGCATTTTAATAAAAAGTCACCGGAGAATTCTTGATTAAATAATTCCTCTAATTTTTTTTGCATATTAGGAATTTTAACAATAGGGGATTCAATAATTCCATTTGTTTTTTCTGTTTCCTTAAAAACTTTAGCTATGTAGGGAGCAAATCGGTTTAATCTTTTTTCTGCATCCTTTACATCTTCTTCTGATAAAGAGATATTTTTTATTGCATCTTCATATTTTCCATATTTATGATTTATCCAAAACACTTCTTCAGTTGAAATAATCTTATTCATTAAGGGGTATTGCTTTTTCCATTCTTCTATAGACATTCCTTCAACTAATTTATTATCCATGAAATATTCCTTCTTTCTTGCATAGTTTTAATTAAATAGATTAAAAGATACTTTATTATAATAACCATTCTTTAAAATCATTATTATAAATAAAGTGTATATTTAGTGTTGTGCTAAATTAAGATTAACAAAAAAATGAGTTTGAAGTCAATTTTGTTTAAAAATGTGTAGGGGACGGTTCATTAATTTTTGAAAAAGATAATACTTTATTTGTTGGTAGAAGGCCCGAAAAATTGAATGTTTTAATAGACCTAGGAGATGTTATTAGTCTTCTAGGTCATTATTTATATATCCGTAATTAAAAATTAGCAGAAGAACTGTAATCTAATAGACTTTCTTCAAGAGAATTATGAAAATGAAAAATGAACATATTTTTTGGAATAAGTTAAATATTACAAAAAATGGGTGCATAAATATGAATATAGATATTTATAAAGATAAAAATGTTAGCAGGGGGCAGAGGTGAGGATAAGATGAACTTCGACAAGGAGGACTTTAAGGCATATTTAACAATGATACAATCTATAATATCTCGTATGGCAAATAACTCATTTCTAGTTAAGGGGTGGGCGATGACTATAATTTCCGCTATTTTAGCTTTAGCTGCATCAAGAGGGCTAGACAATGATATTTATATTGTTGCAGCTATAGTTACAATAGCTTTTTGTTTTTTAAATTGTATTTATCTAAGGACAGAAAGGTTGTATAGAAACTTATATAAAAAAGTTCAAAATGAAGGCATGGAGGATTTAAAGCAGGTTAAGTATTTTAATTTAGACACAAGTGAGTGCAAAGATAAAAACACAAGGCTTATAAGGGTAATTATGTCTAATTCTATTTGGCCTTTCTACTCCGCGATACTACTAGGAGTATTGATTACTGCAGTGTAAATGTACAAGCTAAAATGTAATTAAGCCTTTATATATGATTTAGAAAAGTAAGCGGTTTGATGCAATTAAGTTTTTCAAATTTGGATTTTAGGAGGGGGATTTAATGGCATATGTAACTTATAGCATGTTGGAAAATAAAAAAGATTTATTAGAAGAAAAGGCTAATTTAATTGACGCTCAAAAGGTGTATGCGCCAAGCAGAACGAGGGTTTTCTTATCACACAGGCATAATGATGAAAAAATGGTTTTAGCTATAAAAGGATACTTGTATGAACAAGGTATAGATGCTTATATAGATTGGTTAGACCCTGAAATGCCTAAAAACACAAATATTGAAACGGCAAAGAACATTAAAGAAAGAATAAAAGAATCAAAGCGGTTCATATTGCTGGCCACTCCTAATAGCGCTCAGTCAATCTGGATTCCGTGGGAACTAGGTTTGGCAGATGGAATAAAAGGAATGAGCAGTATTGCTATAATGCCAATTACAACAGATCCTTATAATTGGAAAGAACGGGAGTACTATGGGATATATAACACCTTGAAGGTTGGCGAAAGTGGAGGGTTGGAGATGTTCCAGCCTGACGGAAAGAAAGGTGTTGTAATTAGGGAGTGGATGCAGGATAGTGTGTAATAGAATTGAATTAACTAAGAGTTAATTTTTATACTTTTAGAAATGAATCTATAGCAATTTCAAATACAATAACGTTTAACTATTTAAAAAACTTATACAAGTTGTTTACTATTCATGATATCAATAGAATTGAAATAGGATTATTTTAATTCTATTTTTTATTTGAGGAAAACGTTTCAATATATTCAAGAAATTATGGAGGTTTTCAGATGAACCAACAATTTAATTTCAAGTGTGCAAGTGGAGAGCTAGAAGAAATTCCTCAGCAATTATTACAAAAGGAACAGTTTTCTTTTCCAGAAGTGCACTTACATGCAGAAGAAATGGTTAAGTTATCTAAAGCCATAAAAGACTACAGGAATGAAGAATATGTTAAGCTTCCCTTTTGTGTAACTATAGAAGCAGAGGCGTTAGGTGCAAAGGTGAACTTAGGAGATAAGAATATTGGACCAAGGATATCCCAGTATAGTATTAATTCAATAGATGAGCTAGGTGATATTCCAAGGATTAATTACAGAAAGAATAGAATTAAAGAGGTTTTGGATGCTATTCAAATCTTGTCTGATGAAGGGGAGAAGGCTATTTTAAGTGTACAGGGTCCATACACAATAGCGCAGTCACTTATAGAACCTAAACTACTCTTTAAGGCTGCTAGAAAGGATAAAGATAAAGTAGACAAGTTATTAAACCTTATAGAAGATGAGGTAGTTGGCTATATAAAGGAAGGAATAAATAGAGGAGTTAAAATTATATCTTATAGTGACTCTAGTGGTACTTTGGATATATTAGGACCTAATATGTATGAAGAGTTAAGCGGCAAATATAATTTAAATGTGCTGAAGAAAGTGTCTAAAGTGTTGAAGGATGGGATAATTCATATATGCGGAGTAACCTCGGCTTCCCTCCAGAATTCAGGATTAATAAAATCAATATCATATGAGCTAAATGAAGAATTAACTTACAGCGAAGCTATTAATAAGGTTATTGATGAAAATAAAAATATTAAAGTTATAGGACACAATTGCATTAATAGATTTAATATGAAGATGAAAAAACCAAAAGTTTGGGTTATTGAATGGTAGTTTATAGCTTAGAGATATAAAAAATTTATATATTAGGAGGCAATTTAAGATGGACAACATAAAAGAACCATTAATTAATGATTTATCAGAGGCGGTAGTAGAGATGGATGAAGAAAGAACTGAAGAATTAGCGAATCAATGTATAGATAAAGGTGTAGATGTATTAACGGCTATAAATGAAGGACTAGCAAAGGGCATGGAGCAGGCAGGAAAGCTTTATGATGAGGGAGAGTATTATATTCCGGAATTATTAATGTGCTCTGATGCAATGTATAAGGGAATTGATATTTTAAAGCCGCATCTTCCGAAAGACAGTGAAACAAAGTTTAAAGCAGTTATCGGAGTTGTGCAAGGGGATACTCATGATATAGGTAAAAACTTAGTTAAAATCATGATGGAAACTGCAGGTTTTGAGATGTATGACTTAGGGAGAGATGTGCCAGCTGTAGAGTTTGTTAGTAAGGCAAAGGAAGTTGGAGCATGCATAATTGCGCTATCAACATTAATGTCTACTACTATGTGCGGGATGGAAGACGTAATAAAGATATTAGAAGAAGAAAAACTGAGAGATAAAATAAAGGTTATGATAGGTGGAGGTCCCATATCACAAAAGTTTGCTGATAAGATTGGCGCAGATGCCTATACGACAGATGCTACTAAGGCAGCTAAGGTGGCAGTGGAAATTGCTAAAGGCTTAAGTGAGGGTAAATAGTGCTATGATGGCGGTGGTGAGTTTTCCCAAAGAAAATATAAAAGTACAAGTGGAAAAAGGCACAAAGCTTATTCAGGCAATTAGAAAATGTGAACTGTCCCTGGAAACTCCATGCAATTGTATGGCTTTGTGCGGTAAGTGTAAGGTTAAAGTATTTGGTGAGCTTTCCCCTATTTCAAAGGAAGAAGCAGCTTTTATTGAGGAAGAAAATATAAGACTTGCTTGTCTTGTAGAAATTCAAGGTGACGTAGAGGTAGAGTTTTTAGAAAATCATAAAGGCTTAAAGACTATTAATAGAGGTTACTCAATAAAGGCAGAAGTGGATAATGAGATTATAAATAAATACAAATATAGTGATAATTTATGTGGAGTTGCTTTTGATATAGGTACCACTGGGATATCCGCATATCTTATCGATTTGAGAAGTGGTGAGGTTTTAAATAAAGCTTCAGCATTAAATCCTCAAACAGAGTACGGTGGAGATGTTATTTCGAGGATTACCTTTTGTATGGAAAATGATAATGGCACTGAGATATTGTCAAGTAGTATAAGTGAAAAATTAAATGATATCATAGAACAATTATTAGTAAAAGGTGTTAATAGGCAAAATATACATGTAATAACTGTAGCTGCAAACACAACAATGCTTCATTTATTGGCTAATAAAAATCCAGAGTCTATAGCTAAGGCACCCTATACAGCGGTGTTTTTAGATAAGCAGGAGAAGCTTGCTAAGGATATAAATTTAGAAATATATGAAGAAGGAAAGGTGATACTGCTGCCTTCTGTATCGGCCTATATAGGAGCAGATATTATTTCAGGAATAGTTGCTACAGATTTTATTAATAAAAACAACAAATCCATATTTATAGATATAGGTACTAATGGAGAAATAGTGGCAAATTGTAATGGTGAACTTGCAGCGTCTTCAACTGCAGCAGGACCAGCTCTAGAAGGTATGAATATCTCCTGTGGATTAAGAGCAGTGGAAGGAGCTATAGATAAGTTTAATATTGATGAAGAGTGCAATATTACCTATACCACTATTGGGGGGAGGAAGGCTATAGGTATATGCGGAAGTGGATTATTAGACATTACTTCAGCTTTATTAACTGCTGGAGTATTAGAGAAAAACGGAAGATTTAATATTAAAATGAATGAAAAACTTAGGGGCAGATTTATAGATAAGAAGTTTTATATAACAGATGATATATATGTTTCTCAAAAGGATATTAGACAAATACAACTGGCTAAAGGGGCTATTGCCGCGGGAATAATTATGCTATTAAAGGAGCTTCATATAAGAATTGAGGAAATAGATGAGATAGTTATCGCTGGAGCCTTTGGATATCATGTTAATGCTGAAAGTATAAAAACTATAGGTCTCATTCCTAAAGGATTTAAGGGAAATGTATCTTTTGTTGGAAACTCCTCAGTGGAAGGGGCAGCACTTTCAGCTATTAACAATAAAGTTTTAAACAAAATGATAGAGATTAAAGAAAAAATTAAAATTGTTGAGCTGTCAACGAAAGTAGATTTTCAAAATTACTTCATTAAGGAATTAAATTTTTAGAGGGGACGGTTAACATTTTCTTTAAAAGTAAGAAATATGATAAGGAGATTTAAACAATAAATTTATTAAGGGTTATTCTAATTTAGGAGTGATAAATGATGGAAATCAAACAAGATATAATGACATCTAAAGAGAGGTTAGAGGCTTTTGGTAAGAAGCTTCCTATGGATAGAATAGTTTGTGTGCCTATGGTAGCAAGTAATGCAGCTCATTTAATAGGAAAAACTATTAAAGAGTTTCAGCTTAATCCAGAGGTTATGGCATATTCCTTACTTGAAGCTTATAGAAGATTTAAATATGATTCCGTGGGAATCTGTTCTCATTGTGCAGTATTAGCAGAGGCTATGGGTGCGGAACTTAAATATCCAGAGGATGATGTTGCTTATTGTGATGAACCTATCCTAAAAAATAAAGAAGATATAACCAAGATAAAAATAGCTACACCAGAGGACGGTAATTTGTGGGTGTTTTATAATGCTGCAGAGATTTGTCTCAAGGAGGTTGGAAATGAAATAACCCCAACAATATCTATATCTGGACCTTTTACCACTGCTGCAACATTAAGAGGAGTAGGGAATTTTGCCAGGGACACTTATACAGACCCAGAATTTTGTCATCAACTTCTTAGAATGTCTGTAGAGAGTGCAAAGAATCATATTAAGGCTATAATTGAAACTGGTGCTGGAGTAGGCACTATTTGTGATCCAATAGCATCAGGAAGCATGATAAGTCCAAAAACTTTTGAAAAGTTTGCATTTCCATATATAAAAGAATTGGTGGATTTTACACATAGTTTTGGATCATCAGTTGGACTACATATTTGCGGAAAGACTGAGAAGATATTTAAGCTTATGGTGGATACGGGAGCAGATTTAATAAGTATAGATGATATAGACTTAGAATTTGCTAATAAGACAGCGGAGGGCAAAGCTGTTATAGTTGGTAATATAAGCACTACCGATGAGATGCTTTTTGGCCCTGCGGAAAGAATTAAGGAAAGTTGCATTAAAGCTTTAGATATAATGAAGGATTATGAAGGTGGTTATGTGCTTGCTACAAGTTGTGACACATCACCAAATACTCCTTGGGAACATATTCAAGCAATGATGGATGTGGCTAGAAGCTACGGAGCTTATGATTATAAAAAATAGTAATTTGCGAAATAAAAATAAAGTCATATGTTATAAGTTATAATGAGTTTTAAAATATATAGATGGGATAAAGGTGGAATTTAAATATGTTAACACCTAAAGAAAGATTATATAAGGCTCTTAGGCGGCAAGAGGTAGATAGAACTCCCTGTATATGTCCTGGGGGCATGATGAATATGATAGTTGAAGATGTTATGGATAAGACTGGTTGTAAATGGCCAGAAGCACATTCTGATGCAACGCTTATGGCAAAGTTGTCAGCAGGCATGTATGAGTTTGGAGGGTTTGAGAATTATGGGGTTCCGTTTTGTATGACAGTAGAGGCAGAGGCTATGGGGGCACCAATTATCATTGGAAGTAAGGTTAATGAGCCAAGGATAGCAGAATATCCAATAAACTCTGTAACAGAGTGGAGTAGATTAAAGAATATAGAGCTACCTGGAATTGTAGGAGAAGAGAAAATAATAAAGGACAGTAATGTGCAAGTAGGCGGAAGGATAGAGGTTGTTTTAGATGCAATCAAAATTCTGAAAGTTAAAAATGATGGTGTTCCAATAATAGGAAATTTAACAGGGCCTGTTTCTCTTGCATCATCCCTTGTGGATCCAACTACTTTTTACAAAGAGATTATTAGAAAAAGAGAAGCTTCTCACCAATTCATGGAGTTTGTAACAGATAACTTAATTGCTTTTGGAAAGGCTCAAATAGAAGCAGGTGCAGATGTTATTACTATTTCAGACCCTAGTGCTACTGGGGAGATTTTAGGGCCAAAACTTTTTGCTGAATATGGAGTAAAGTATATAAATAGGATTGCAAAGGAACTTAGACCACTTTGTAAAACTGGATTCATAATTCACATTTGTGGAAGATTAAAGAGCATTTATAAGGAATTAAATGAGCTTGAAAGCGAGGCTATAAGCTTTGATTCCATTACTAGCGTAAAAGAAGCGAGGGGGACGGTTAACAACAAATCCATAATGGGAAATGTAAGTACCCTTGCTTTAGAGGAAAATACTCCAGAACAGATAGAAGAAATTACTAGGTATTGTATTGCTTCAGGAGCCAATATTTTATCACCTGCTTGCGGTATCGGACCTAAAACGCCAATGGAAAACATAAAGGCAATGGTTAAAGCTTGCCAAAAATAAAGGGACGGTTAACAAGAAATAACAAACAATTTTAAGATATAATGATATGTGTGCAATAACGAAAGGGGAAAATTATAATGAATAACTTACCAAAAAAATTTGATGATTTCAGTGAAGCAAGAAGAGATGCTTTTGTGACTATTAAGAATTTAAAGGATGAAGGAAACAGGGTAGTAGGTGTGTTTTGTGCCTTTACACCAACAGAAATAATTATGGCTGCTGATGCGGTGCCAGTTTCATTATGTGGTGTTAGTGAAGAGCCTATACCAGATGCAGAGAGACATCTTCCAAGAAATCTATGCCCATTAATAAAATCATCCTATGGCTTTGCTATAACAGATAAATGTCCTTTCTTCTATTTCTCAGATATGGTAATTGGAGAGACAACCTGCGATGGAAAGAAGAAAATGTATGAGTTACTATCAGATATTAAAAAGGTACATATTATGCAGCTTCCACAAACATATAAAGAAGAGGATGCTTATAAACTTTGGAATAATCAATTAGTTAACCTTAAGAAAACTTTAGAGAACTTCTATGGGGTTGAAATAACAGAAGAAAAGCTTAGAGCAGCTATTAACCTAAAAAACAGAGAAAGAATAGCTTTAAGAAAATTTTATGAATTAGGCCAGCTTGAGCCACCAGCATTAACAGGCTATGAAATGCATAAGGTTTTATCGGGTGCAGGCTTTAAATGGGATAAGGAAGGTCTAATAGAATCTCTAGAAGGAATAGCAAAGGAAATCTTAGATAAATACAATGCTGGGGAAAGAAAGGTTTCAAAGGAGGCAAAAAGAATACTTGTTACAGGATGCCCGATAGGAGAGGCTACAGAAAAAATCATTAAAGCTATAGAAGATAATGGTGGAGTAGTTGTATGCTACGAAAATTGTGGAGGGGCAAAGAGTTTAGGAACTTTAGTTGATGAAGATAAGGAACCGATCGAGGCATTAACAGAAAAATACCTAAATATTGGATGTTCTTGTATGACTCCAAATGATAATAGAATAGATATATTAGAAGATTTATGTGAAAAATATAAGGTGGATGGAGTAATTGATGTAATCCTTCAAGCTTGCCACACATATAATGTAGAAACCTTTAGGTTAAAGAGATATTTTGGTGAAAAAGATATACCTTACATGAGTATAGAAACTGATTATTCTCAAACTGATATAGGACAGATTAACACTAGAATGGCAGCATTTATTGAGATGCTTTAAAGCGTTAAAACGGTAAAACGGGACGGTTAACATTAAATTAACCAAGTTATTTAACTTTGAAAAATCTCAAAAGGCTCACTCTATTTCTTTTTATAATGAAGAAATGAGTGAGCCTTAATTTGTTACCCATAAAACCTTACTACTTGTCCGTAAATTTTCTATAAGTAATAGAGTGAGTATGAATATTAGAAAAGTAATGAATGGAAAATGTAACATTAAAAAATCTATGCAGCAGGGTTATTAATAAATTCATATATTAAGTTATGATAATTTTCTTTATATTTGGTAAGATTCATACCTAGAACACATAAGGAAGAAACCCTACTTTCAGTAAGGTTGCCTATTATATTGCAAATGTCCTTATATGAATAGTTACATAAGCTTCTCATAAGAAATACAAATAAAGCTCTAGCCTCTGTCGCGCTACAACAATTTTTCATCTTTAGCATATTTTCAGAGGAACAGGTCTTATTTACAACAAACTCTATAATTTTTTCTATGCTATGGTCTCTTGGAAGGATAGATCTACAACTTGTATATTCTGTGTTCTCATCTTTAAACTCAATATCTGCACTAATGCTATTTTTTTCACAGTTTTTAACAAATTCTAAATATAATTTTTCTGCCTTTATTTTCTTTTCGCTAAAATGACTCATGATAAATTCTTTATCAATAAGATTTAGATTATCTTCCTGGATGCCTAAATATACCCCCAGGCTTGAAAACTGATACTTTTCTATACAATTCTTATATTTTTTTATTGATATTGGATTGCAATGAATATAGCCTGAGAGAACAAGCAAATATGAGTCTTTATCAACGATTTTGCTTTTAAATCTATCTTGAAATACATGGCCATGTCTATTATATTTTTTATTGAAATAGTGAGCATAACTTTGATTTATACCATGGAATATCTTTGAAATATCAGCTCCATTAGCATCTATTGCAATATGGCAATGGGTATTCATCAGACAATAGCAATATACTTTAAAAGCAAATATATCTTGATATTTTTTAACAAGTTGAAGATATTTATTTTTATCTTTATTATCCCTAAAAAGTATTACTTCACTAATACTTCGGCACATTATATGATAAATGGAATTGCAGCTTTTTATTCGAGCAGTTCTTGGCATAATAGACCTCCTAAAATCAAGTGAATTATTATATTTAAAATTTTCGTCAAACTTAAAGAAAAATATTCAGCTTAAGGATTTCTTGTTAACCGTCCCTGTTGCTGTTGTTTCTGTTGCCCGCATGGTATAATATGGTATGAGAATGAAATGGAGGTACAGATGATGAACTCTTTTAAGAAAATATATCATTCATTAGATAATAAAAGGTATATTGTATCATTAATAATAATAGTGTTAATTTTTGGTTTGGTATTTTTCACAGTACGAATGTCTAAGGTAGAATTGCAAGGGAAAAGTTTAAAAATTTCTGGGGTATACAGTATGAATATTGATATTAATGATATAAAAGAGGTGAGCTTGCAAGATTCTCTTCCACAAAATCTAACTAGAACTAATGGTGTGGATTTTTTTGGAAGGCAGTATATTGGGAAGTATAGTTCTAAGGATTTAGGAAAGATGAGGCTATATGTATATGCAAATCAAGAACCTTATTTATACATTACTTTAAACAATGGAGATTACAAACATGTTATTATAGCTTACAAGGATAAAAAGCAAACCAAGGATTTATATGAAAAGATAATTAATATTAAAGATAAAACTAAATAGTACATTATGGGAACTAATATAGAGGACTTGCCTATTGGTAAGTCCTTTGTGATTTTTAATAATAAATAATATAAGGATACTAATTATATAACTAAAATGAACAGTTAGATAGTTATTTCGTGTGAACTGTCCCTTCTTTCCCTCGTTTGGCCCCGATAGTTAAACCCCATGATGCTGCTTAATAATGAAGCGATGTCAATTAAGTTTTTAACTTTAATCTCCATATTCTTTGGGACATTTATACCTTCTATAAAAAATGAGCAGTTCATTTCTGGAAATTTTGGAAGAAAGCCATGAGTAGCTTTATTTGCCAGTTTTTTTGTAAGATAGTCACCCTTTATATCTTCTCTTAACTCATAACCCAGCTTAGCTATTAATACATAGTCTGCTTCTGGAAGACCGTGAAGCTCATATGCAGCCTCTTTACCAGTGATAATCTCTAAAATGCCACTTTTAATATCGTTTTTTAATTTGTTAAGTATGTCTTCAACCCTTTTTCTCACCTGCTTATTATTAGAGTCTTTCAATTTTATTTGTCCGGCGCCCTCTGAACTTTGAAAGTAAGCGTCCCAGTTTGTTACTTTGCCATTCTCATCAAGCTTAATTAACCCTGCGTTATATAATTCAGTATTTGGTCTTATATTTGCTGTGTTATCTACCATTCCATGATCTGAAATTACTGCTACAACTACATTATTATTCGTAACTTTATGAACCAGTTGTACTAACTTACCGACCATATTATCAATCTCTTCTAATGAAGTTAAGGCTTCTTTAGAAAATGTGCCGTGATTATGTGCATTCTCGTCATAAGACGCGAAATAGGTTGTCATAAAGAAAGGTTTTTCTAAGTGTTGAGGGTTAATTTTGTTTTCAATAATCCATGAAGCTGCCTCATACCGTTTACGATCCGATTCTAATGCAAAGTCATAACCTGGATATCTTCCAATTAATTTTTCAACCTCATTTACCAGACCCTGCGGATAACTAACTGCATTTATAACCTTACTATCTAATTCTGTTTTATCCCTCCAATATTCAGCGATATTATAATCTGCATGGACGCCTACTGAAGTAGGAAAACCTACATTTGCTGAAATATACCCATTTTCTTTTGCCATTTCCCATAAATTTGGAGTTCTACGAGATACATACCATTCCCAAGCCTCCAAGTGCTTACCCTCGGGATCCCATACTCTATTATTGTAAATTCCGTGTGTAGAGGGATTTGTACCAGTTATTATTGATTGATGGCTTGGATAAGTTAGGGTGGGGAAAACTCCCACAAGCCCATTACTTGCATAAGAACCATTTTTAATAAAATATTTTTTTAAATTAGGCAGGTTTATTTTATAATTTTCCTCTTGAAAAACCAAATCAGGCCTCACACCGTCAATTGATATTAATAAGACACTAGGACGATTTACTAATGAATGCTTATACATTAAACACCTCCTACAGAATACATTGTTTAACATTATTATATTCCTAGGGAGATCATAGGTTACTTTACACTATGGTATTGAATAATATCGTAGACATTTTGGTAATATATGAACATAAAAATATTAATGCAAGGAGTAAAATGATGGAGCAGAAGGTTTTAGAAACAGTTATAAGGAGTATCTGTGCATATTTTACATTGTTAGTTCTTGCAAGATTAATTGGGAGAAAGTTAATATCAAGAATAACTTTTTTTGATTTTATAGTTGGTGTTACTCTTGGATCTTTATCAGTAAGGATGGCATTAGGGGCTGAGGAATCTTTATTATTAAGTATACTTTCTGCAATAATAATTACTACATTGGTGATAGTCACAGATTATTTAAATATTAAGAGTTTTAAGTTTACAAAGCTGATAGATGGTGAACCTATCGTATTAATAAGCAATGGCAGGATATTAGATTATAATCTAAAAAAAGTGAAAATTACTATAGGCAAGTTATTAATGCAGTTAAGAGAAAAAGATATATTCAACGTGGCAGATGTAGAATTTGCAATTATAGAGACCGATGGTCAGTTAACGGTAATACCGAAGCCTAATAAGCAGCCATTAACTACTGGAGATTTAAATATTCAAACAAACAATAAAGGGATAACTACTGATATCATTATTGATGGGAAGATAATATATGATAATTTAAAGATTGTAAATCATGATGAACAGTGGCTTATGAAGCAGTTAAAAAGTAATAATGTAAGAGATGTGGAAGATGTGTTTTATGGTGGGCTCGATTCCTCAGAAAACTTATATATATCCACTAGGGTTAAACATGAGAATACATAGATGATAATAGGTACAGCAGCAGCTGGTGTGTTTTTCTTGTTTGGAAGAATGAGCAGTAAGAAAAAGAAATGGGCATTTATAGTTGGAATGATTATATATGCATTAGATGGTTTGATATTTTTGTTAGTTAATGACGTTAAAAGCATAGCTTTTCATATATTTGCATTAGTTTGTATATATAAAGGTTTTAGCGCAAATAAGAAACTAAATTCTTTAATAAAGAACGAAGCAATAAGTAATGAAAACACTATTAATATAAATGTAACTGAAAATGCAGAAATGATTAATAGTTAATCAGCAGAAGACTCAATAATGGAAAATTAGCTAGTATGTATTTAATTGCATACTAGCATTTTTATTATTGATGCAATAAGTTTTAAAAAATATTACTAATGATTAAAACTCCTGAGAACTAATCTAATCCCAACCTAATAACAACTTTCAAACTGCATCTTTCGCCATTTGCCCTTCAACTTATTGTGAACCGTCCCCAATTGCCTTATAATTAAGTTATAGCATTTAGGTTGTTTTACGGAAGGGGATAAAAATGTATTACATAGGAATTGATATAGGTTCAACGGCATCAAAGGTATGTGTATTTGAAGATGATAATTTAGTTAACACTTTTGTATATCCAACTGGTTGGAGCAGTGTAAAGACTGCAGAGGAGATAAAAAAACAATTAGAAGATATGGGAGTTACTGAAGAAAATAGTAAGGTAGTTGCCACAGGTTATGGAAGAGTATCTGTCCCTTATGCTAATAAAACCATTACAGAGATAACTTGTCATGCAAAGGGAGCAAGCTACTTATTTGGAGAAGATTGTACAGTAATCGATATAGGTGGACAAGATACAAAGGTAATTACGGTAGAAGAAGGTAATGTTAAAAACTTTATTATGAATGATAAGTGTGCCGCAGGAACAGGTAGATTTTTAGAGTTAATGGCAAACACTTTAGGTTTAGATATTGAAGAGATGACAAAGAGAGCTCAAGAAGGAGAGTCTGTCACTATTAGTTCAATGTGTACTGTTTTTGCAGAATCTGAAGTTATAAGCCTAATTGGTGCAGGCAAGAAAAGGGAAGATATTGCATATGGGGTTATAGATTCTATAACTGACAAGGTTAAGTCCTTATGTCAAAAACATTCAGAAGGGTACAATTATTTCCTAACCGGTGGTTTGTGTGATAATCCTTACATAGTAGAAAGATTATCTAAAAAACTCGGTGCAGAAGTTAAAACCCACAGCAAGGCAAGATTTGCAGGTGCCATTGGTGCAGCCTTAATGGCAAAAAAAGTGAAGTGAAATATTTCTCCTAATTGGATTTATTGTGAACCGTCCCCATTATACATTATAAACATTAAAGGAGAGCTATTTATATGGATTCAAATGTTTTAATTAGTTACATTGAGGAGAAGTATCCTGAGTTAAAGGGAAAAGAAGTTGCTGTAAGTGAATATGGTTGGGCTAATTACATTTTAATTTTTGATAATAAGCTGATTTTCAGGTTTCCCAGAGATGAGGAAAGTAAAAAACAGTTAATTTTAGAACAAAAGCTCCTGTCTAAGTTGAATTTGAGCTTATATGGACTAATTCCTAATTTTATCTATTCATCAAAGGATGGGGATGAATTTACCTATGTTGGATATGAGTTAATTCCAGGAAAATCTTTAGAGACAGAAGAGTTTGTATTATTGGAGGAACATGAGAAAGACATACTTGCAAAAAGTCTTGGAGAATTTCTTACGATTCTGCATAGCTTCAACTTTGAGAGTTTTTTAGGAGCAGCGCCTAGTATTGCGGAATTTAAAGAAATGTGGAGAGCGTTTTTACAAGAAATCGAAGAATTTGTTTTTCCCGTATTTACTACTAAGGAAAAGGAATGGGCAGTGGAATTATTTAACGATTTCCTAGCTGATGAGAATAATTTCTTTTTTACTCCATGCCTTATACATGGAGACTTAGGGAGTGATCATATAATTTATGAATTTGAGAAAAGAAGCTTTTCTGGTATTATTGACTTTGGTGATATTCAAGTAGGAGATCCAGCCTATGATTTTATAGGAGTTTACATTGCCTATGGGGCGGAATTTGCCCAAAAGGTATTTTCCTATTATAAGGGTAATAAAGATAAGTGTTTTTTTAGAAGAATTGAAAAGTTTTATTATAAAAGAACACCTTTCTACGGCATTATCCATGGAGTTAGAACAAATAATCATCAATTGCAGAAAAATTGCCTAGAGTGGTTAAGGAATATAATGTTAGAGGATTAATAAGAGATTTAGGGGGTGAGGTTTTAAATAACTGACACCCCTTAAATTATGTTCAGATTCAAGTTTTCGTTAGCAGTTTCTTGTTAACCGTCCCCTTCATTTAATTTCAATATTATGGTATAATTGTTTGTATAATACATGGGTTTGAAAAGGACCTGATTATGCAGTTTAATATAGGTGAAATTAAGAGGAGCATGTATTACAGACTATAAAAGGTTAGGGTAGGGGGATTTTATTGTGGGGAAGGTTTTATATTTTATTTACGATGAAATGGCTGATTTTGAGTTCACGCTTTCAAGTCATTTTGTAGGCTGTTACGCTCGAAAGGAAATAGTTCCAATTGCCTATGAAATTAAGGTTATAAAAAGCGCATCAGGTATGATCTATTATCCAATGGCTACAGTGAAGGAAGCATTGGAGTATACTGATGTAGAAGGATTAATAATTACCGGTGGATGGAACCGTGTGCAAAAGGAAGAGCTAACCGAATTAATAAAGAAGATTAATAATGAGGGCAAATTATTAGCGTCAATATGTGCAGGTCCAGAATATTTAGCTAGGGCGGGTGTATTAGAAGGAAGAAAATATACCACTACATTGACAGAGAAAGCAATAGCTGAAATGGAAATGGAAGATTTTTTTCCAAGAGAAACCTTTATCAGTAAAAATGTTGTAAGGGACGGGAATATAATTACAGGAGTAGGAAATGCTTTTGTGGATTTCGCTGTGGAAGTAGCTGACTGGTTCGGTATTTTTAAAGATGAAGAGGATAAAAAGGGAGCTGCTAGGAATTATAAAGGTTTAGTATAGTTCAGTACTGCATAAGTTGTTAAATAATAAAGAGTTATCTCAATATTGATTTTATTATCAATAGCAAGATAACTCTTTTCTTTTATTTTAATATTTGATTAAGAACGGGGTATTTAACTACTCCCTTTCCACCATATATTATTAAATTCGAATAACTTGTACTATCCAAGTAAGTTTTCTGAGCGCTGGCTTCTTCATTAACAAGAATAATTGGTGCATTTAATTTCGCAGCCAAAATACTGCCAGATAACGCATCAGGAAAGTTTTCTCCATATGCAAATGTAGCATATTTGCTATTTAAATTAAAGTATTTTGCTATATTGATAGAGGTAGTGTATCTGTCAGCACCAGATATACGAATAACATTATTATCTAAAAGCCCAGTTGAATTTTTAATTTCTTCTTTTACAGAGTCTCTTACAACCCCCGTACCCCCCACAATATAAACTGTCGAAGGAGAGATTGCTGTTAATATATCTTTAGCTTCCTGGGAAAGTGATGAAGAATCTGTTAATACAATTGGAAAGTTTTTAATTGCTGAAATACTTGAGATACTTAAGGCATCTGCGAAGTTTTCTCCATATGAGATTATTACAGGTGTACCTTTAGCATAGTTCATATAATCAATAATAGTTTTATTAGTTTTATAACGATCAGCCCCAGATAGCCTATTAATGTTGTTAAATCCAATATTTCGAACTTGCTGTTCAAATGTTTCACTAATAGCACTAGTACCACCTAATAGAAATACATTACCTGATTGGTTCAAATGATTTTTTATATAATTAATAGTAGGCGTATTTTCGGAACTATAGCTGCTTGCTAAAAGTATAGGGCAATTAAGCTTTTTAGCTAAAACACTGCCGCTCAGAGCATCGGGGAAATTTTCTCCAGAAACCACAATAACATTGTCCACCTTTCCTGAGTTAAATTCCTCTGCGATTGCTATACTTGTTTCATATCTACTAAGTCCATTTAGTCTTTTGTAATTATAAGACTTGCTGCCTTGAGTGAAACCTTGTCCTAAATTAAAGCTGCAATAGTTAGAAAAAGTTCCGTTAGTTTCTTGGCCAGTACTTTTCCATTGATTGAAGTTAAGAGCAGTGTCATAGTGAGATATTACTATATTATTATTTTTGTAATAATCATTAGAAGTAAAAGTATTATTAAATGAACCTGTATCTGACATTATCACATTGTATATGCTGCTCATGGAACCAAATAAATTATTAGTAAAGGTATTTTGAGTTGATGATTCTAATAAATATATATCGCTCGTCCTATTTCCAAATAAGAAATTATTATTTACATTATTAGTAATTGAGTGGGAACCTAGAACGATGCCGTAAACATGGTTGTTAAATACCATATTATTCGATATAACACAGTTTTTACCACCGTAAGGATCTCCATATAAATGAATGCCAGCCCCAGAATTATTAGAAATTCTGTTAGAGTCAATTATCCAATTACTACAACCATAACCTATATATAGACCATGATCTAAAGGTTTGTCCGCTAGTATTCCTACATTATATATATTGCAATTTTTTACAGTACAGTTTTGTGCACCTTCAGCTAAAATTGCTGCAGTACCGTAATTTGAAGAAATTACTTTATTTAAGTCATGAATTTTTAGGTGTGACATTATAATGTTGTTACTGCCGCTGGTTAGGTATACTCCACCACCGGTATATCTAGTTATTTCTAAGTTATCTAAACACCAATATGAACTATTATAAAAGTTGAAGGCCTGAGCACCTGATAAACCACTAGCATAATTTCCGTCAAAAAGTACCGTTTCACCAGGATAGCCTTTTATTGAAAAATATGCACTGCTATTTCCATTCTTGCTGTTTATATCAGCTCTTCCTTGATAAGTTCCGCCTCTTATAATAACCGTATCACCTGGCACCATAAGGTTTATCGCTCTTTGAACTGATTTAAAAGGTTGGTTTATTGAACCATTTCCCCAAGAATCGTTACCATTAGTTGCTACATAATATGTTGCAGGTGAAGAGGCTTTGGTTTTAGCAAATGGCATTATAAATAAGAGTAAAAGTACAATTAAAATAGAGTACACAAATATATGTGTAATTTTCAAACGATCTTTAAGTAATAACAAAATTAACCCATCCTCTCATTGAGTAGTATATATTAAAATAAAAATATTCTTTGATAAGTAGTAATTAAGATGCTTTTTTAGAAAAATGTTTATTGAAATGATTATACTACAAACTTAATTTATGTACTAGGTAAATATTATGGGGATATTAGGTCAAATAAGGAATTGTATATTATGGAAATAGATATTAAATCCACACAGGGTTGTGTTATAATTATACAAAACCGGAAATTAATAAGAGGATATATCTATATTATAGAGAGCTTAATAAATATATAACTCTCAATTTTTTATGATATGACATTTAATTTTAAGATAGAAAGGAGTAGATTAAATTGACACTATATGTTTCAGATTTAGATGGTACACTTTTAAATTCAAATCAAAGATTGAGTAATGTAACAACTAATATTATAAACAAGCTTATTGATGATGGATTAACTTTTTCTGTTGCAACTGCTCGTTCCTTTGATTCTGCTGGAAATTTAATTAAGCCGCTGAATTTAAAGGTGCCTATTATAGTTCATAACGGGGTATTTATTTATGATCCAGTTAAGGAAGAATATATAATATCAAACTATATGGACAACTCCATGGTTAAGGACATTTTGTATATATGTGAGAAGATGGAGGCTAATCCAATAATATTTACTAGAAATGAAAAACTTCAAAACAAGGTTTACTATAAAGGAATATTCAACAATGGTGAGGAACACTATATAAAAGGTAGACTTGAGAGCGGAGATAGTAGATTTACTTTAGTTGATGATTTATCAATTTGTTTAAAAGAAAATGTAATTAACATTTTAGTTATTGGAGAACATGAAGCTGTTGCACCTGTTTATGAGGAGTTAAGGAATAAATTTGATGCAAGTTATCACTATACCGTTGATATATACTCAAAGGCTAATTGGCTGGAGGTAACTCATAAAGCTGCAAACAAAAGAGAAGCTGTTAAGCAATTAAAAGAATTATTAAAGGCAGAAAAGCTTGTTTGTTTTGGTGATAATTTAAATGACAGCCCTATGTTTGAAATTGCAGATGAAAAGTATGCTGTCGAAAACGCTCATGAATTACTTAAAGAAGCTGCAACTTCTATAATAGAAAGTAATAATAATGATGGGGTTGCAAAATTTTTAAAAGCAGTTTGCGATGGAAGTAGTATAGCTTAAAGGAATTAATATATTTATCAGGGAACAGAGAGACAAGCGATAAATTTACAACATTTTTACTAGGGTGATATGATTGGCCGGGATTGTAATTTTTATGGAGGGTATATGAGTAGAGAATTGATAGACATTGGTACAAAAAAGCTAGAGGTGTCTATTACGGGTGAAGGAACACCTGTAATAGTAATTGAAACGGGAATGGGATGTTCTTTTGATGATTGGTATGAAATAATACAAGAAATATCTAAAGAGGCAACAGTGTTTTGCTATCATCGGCAGGGATATGGAATAAGTATCATAAGTGAAGAGGAAAGTACTGCGATGCAAATAGCAGAAGATCTGCATAAACTGCTTGCTGTAAGACAAATCAAATCTCCTGTTATATTAGTGGGACATTCCTTCGGTGGCCTCTGTGTACAGCAATATGCAATGCTGTATCCTGAAGAAACTGCAGGGGTAATGCTGGTGGATTCAGTGTCCATTAATGAATATGAGATGGATAGCTTAAGAGAAAAACTCCCTTCTTTTAAGAACGGATTTTCAAAGGCGGCCATAATAAATAACTGGCTGCAGTTTAGTGAAAAAAATAAAGAAGAATTAGAAAAGCACATAAATGCCAAACTACTAGAAGAACAGTTAAGGTTTCCACAGGAAATACAAAAGCAACTTTTAAATTTCTCAGTAAATCCTAATTTATATAAGGCAATGGCATCGGAGCTGAAAAATATGTGCCAAAGCGGGCAGCAAATCAAAACAGTGGATAAATTACATATTCCACTGAAGGTATTAGCAAGAGATATGGAACTTGCAATAAAATGGGATGTAAACAGTGGGATTTCTGAGGATGAAGCAAGAGTTTTTGAGGAAAAGTGGCAAGAATTAATTAAGAAACAGGTTGATTTATCTACAAAGGGAGAGTTTAGGGAAATTGAGAATTCTAAGCACTCCATTTATAGAACTAATCCACAGATAGTAATTGAGATGCTGAAGGATTTAATTATAAAAGCAAGAGCTTAGGTGGAGGATATATAAAATGAGTTTAGAGAATATTACTACAGACAAATTAGTACTAATACCAGTAAATTTAGAAATAATAAAAGAGCTCATTAAGGGTGATGGAAAGTCCCTTGAGAGTCTTGGCATAGAAAAACATAAAAATTGGCCTACAGAGGACACTAAAGACATTTTACATATTTTTTGCTGCAGACTTGAGGAATGTAATATGCTAACTGGATTTGAGTTTTGGATGATTGTAAAAAAAGATAATAATACAATAATAGGAGATATAGGCTTTAAGGGGGAACCTGATGAAGAGGGAGTTACAGAAATCGGATATGGACTAGTTGAGGAGGAAAGAGGAAAAGGCTTTGGGTTAGAAGCGTTAAAGGCGATGATAGCTTGGGCTCTTTCTCAGGAAAATGTTAAAATAGTAAAAGCGGAGTGCCTAATTGAAAATAAGCCATCTGCAAGAATATTAGAAAAAGCAGGAATGAAAGAAGTAAATAGAGATGAAGAGTTAATTTATTGGGAGCTTTCCAAACAATAATTAACTGTTAAATAGCGGAAGGTATATCTGTTCACAAGCAGTGGTGGGATTTAAATTTAGAAAATTAAGGGGAGGGAATAATGAAGAACACATGGGGAGATTTGTTATTAACCGATTATAAACACATGGAGACAAAGTCATTGAGTATAATTCAGTGTGTTGGTATTTCGGTTGGTTTTTTATTTTTGGTAAGCATAGCTTTAATAATTTTCATATTTTGCGTCCAAGTATATGTATACATATTAGGCACTGAGGAATATGCAATGATGGTATGCTTTCTAATATTTTCACTAATGCTTTATTTCATTGCTAGATTTATGTTAAATAGATATTTAATATCCAATATAAAGCTTAAAAAAAAGAAACTATCACTTAAGCATTATTTTTGGGTAGTGCTAATAGAACTAGGAGGATACTTAGTATTAACAGCAACTTTATATAGGGGTATTTATTACCTTCCAGACATTGGTCCAAAGATTGTAGACTACAATTATAAAGCTACAGAGTATAAGCTTTTTAGTGTTTTAACCTCAGTTTTGTTATTCCCAATTGTAGAAGAAATTGTTTTTAGAAGAATCATACAAAGAGGATTAACAAAAAAGTACACTATGAAAACAGCGCTAGTAGCTTCTACCTTAATTTTTGCGGTATGTCATTTTTCTCTTCAACAAAGCATCGCTGTTATTCCTTCGGGGATTCTTCTGGGGTATATTTACATGAAAACGTCATCCCTTAAGCTATGCATAGTGATACACGGTTTTCACAATTTAATATGTGAGATAGCGGAGGATTTTGTACATATAAAACCGAACAACATTGAATACTTAGGTGTTTTCATCCTGGGTGTTTTAATTATGGGAACTGCCTTAAAGTACTTTATAGCAACTACTGAAGCTTCAAGTAAACCTCTAGAATGTAACATAGAATGAATTAGTTATAAAATGAGCTGAGGTAGTAAAAAATAGAAAATTTACATTTTTTATAATTTTTAATTGGAGGAGTTTGTTATGAAGATAGTTGATCTTTCTCATATGATTCATTGTGAAATGCCGGTTTTTCCGGGAACAGAGCAGCCTAAATTAGAAAAAGCATATACTTTAGAAAAGAACGGTTTTAGGGAAACAAAGTTCACAATGTACTCACATGTTGGAACCCATATGGATGCACCTGCTCATATGGCAAAGGGTGGACAAACTTTGGATGAATTTAATATAGAAAAGTTTATTGGGAAAGCAGTTATTATTGATTTAACTAATATCAAAAGAAGAAGCATATATATTGAAGATTTAAAGGAATATGAAGGCTTAATAGAGTCAGTAGATTTTCTGATTTTAAATACAGGTTGGAGTAAATATTGGGGAACGGAGAGTTATTTTAGAGATTTTCCTGCATTAAGCATTGAAGCTGCTGAGTGGCTTTTAAAGTATAATTTAAAGGGTATAGGAGTTGATTCTATTTCTATAGACAATATGGATTCCAAAGACTTTCCTGTACATAATATGCTTTTTAAACAAGGATTAGTAGCTGTTGAGAATTTAAACAACTTAGAAGCAGTGGGTAATAATTTATTTATTTTTTCCTGCATGCCACTTAAATATAAAGAGGCTGATGGCTCACCAATAAGGGCTGCAGCAATAATTGGTTAGGAGTGACAATATGTGTAGGGAAGTTAGATGCCAAGCAGTAATTTTAAAGGATAATCTTATTGTCGTAATGAAGCAATTTAATTACCGTCGTGGAGAAGAGTATTGGCTATTACCTGGTGGAGGATTGGAGAAAGGTGAAACAGAAGAGGAATGCATTAAGAGGGAAATTAAGGAGGAAACAAATTTAGAGGTAGTAGTTAAAGGTGTATTATTTGATGAACCTAGTAATGGTGAAGATGTGTACA
>Ga0316603_10000313_pt1 | contig 25313 bp, 19 predicted proteins | sample OWC_soil_day10_n_FD_207649 | JGI IMG/M metagenome (GOLD analysis project Ga0316603, IMG submission 207649) | Wetland soil microbial communities from Old Woman Creek delta, Ohio, United States - OWC_soil_day10_noCT | ecosystem: Environmental > Terrestrial > Soil > Wetlands | place: USA: Ohio... | reverse complement strand
GCAGCGAATTCGTCGAGGGCAGCGTAGTCGTTGTAATCGACGCAGAAATGGCGCTCGGCGATCTGGCCGGCCGGCGAATTCTTGTCCGGATCGAGCACCCAGACCTGATAGCCGAGTTCGTGGGCGGCAGAAACGAAGAAGCGGCCAAGCTGGCCGCCACCGAGCATGCCCAGCGTGGCGGGCGGGAGAATCATCGTGGTGCTCAAGACAGGAACCTCATCGGCACTTCAAATTTTGGGCGTTTTTTAAGGTTGAGCGCAGCAATCACACTTCCGGCAACTTCATGGCCAGCACCTTCTCGGTCTGGGCCTGGCGGAAGGCTTGCAGCTTGGCGTTCAGGGCTGGATTTTCATTGGCCAGCATGGCGACGGCGAACAGCGCCGCATTGGCAGCACCCGCCTCGCCGATGGCGAAGGTGGCGACCGGGATGCCCTTCGGCATCTGGACGATGGAATGCAGCGAATCGACGCCGGACAGCGCCTTGGACTGCACCGGCACGCCGAGCACCGGCACGGTGGTCTTGGCGGCCAGCATGCCCGGCAGGTGGGCGGCACCACCAGCACCGGCGATGATCGCCTTGATGCCGCGCTCGCCCGCCATGGCGGCGTAGTCGAACAGCAGATCCGGGGTGCGGTGGGCAGAGACGACGCGGGCCTCGAAGGGGACGCCAAATTCCTTGAGGATCACGGCGGCGGCCTGCATGGTCGGCCAGTCGGAATCGGAGCCCATGACGACGCCGACAACAGGTTGGTGAACTGCGTTCATAGTCCGGCCTTTCGTTCGGCGGCTTCAATGGTATTGGCCAGCAGCATGGTGATCGTCATCGGACCGACACCGCCTGGCACCGGGGTGATCTGGCCGGCCACTTCGAGGCAGTCGGCGTAATCGACGTCACCGCACAGCTTGCCGTCCGGCAGGCGATTGATGCCGACGTCGATGACGACGGCGCCCGGCTTTACCATGTCGCCGGTCACAAACTTCGGCTTGCCGACGGCAGCGACGAGAATGTCGGCGCGGCTGGTGTGGAATTTCAGATCCTTGGTGCGTGAATTGCAGACGGTGACGGTCGCCCCGGCATTGATCAGCAGCAGTGCCATCGGCTTGCCGACGATGTTGGAACGGCCAATGACCACGGCTTCCTTGCCGGTCAGATCAACGTTGCCTTTTTCGAACATCTTCATCACGCCGTAGGGCGTGCAGGGGATGAAGCGCGGATTGCCCTGGGCCAGGGCGCCGACGTTTTCGGCGTGGAAACCATCGACGTCCTTTTCGGCGGCAATCGCTTCGAGCACGGCTTCTTCATCGAAATGCTTGGGCAAGGGTAGTTGCACCAGAATGCCGTGGATGTTCGGATCGGCGTTCAGTTCGGCAATCTTGTTAAGCACTGTCGCCTGATCGACGGTCGCATCGTAGGTGATCTTCTCGGAGTGCATGCCGATGGCCAGGCAGCCATTGACCTTGTTGCGGACATAAACCTCGGAAGCCGGATCGGCCCCGACCAGAATGACCACCAGACCGGGCTTGTGCCCCTTGGCCGTCAGTGCCTCGACCCGTGCCTTGAAACCCTGGCGGAGTTCTTCGGCCAGCGCCTTGCCGTCGATAATTTGAGCTGTCATCGTCGCATCCAACAGAAAAGAAAAGGGGAAAGGCGGCTGCCTTTCCCTTTGAATTGGCGCGTATTTTACCAGATTACGCCAGCGCAGCCTCAGCTTCGCCCACGGCAGCGCGTCCGGCCTCGAACGCCCGCCGGTTCAGATCGACGAGTTTCTCGCCCTTGCGCTGGAAACGCTTGAGCACGCAATCGAGCAGCGTTTCGGCGCCAAACGGCAGATGGTCGGCAATGGCACCAAGCATGACCGTGTTGCCGAGGCGAATGTCGCCCAACGCCTGCGCGATTGAGGTCGCATCGAAAGCGACGACCTTGTTGCCGCACTTCTTGATTTCGGCCAGCGGATCTTCCGGGTAATCGAACAGGCCCAGCTCGACGACTGGCGGCACGAGTTTGGCCGTATTCATCAGCGTGATGCCGCCCGGCTTGAGCATGTGCTGCCAGCGCATCGCTTCGGCCGACTCGAAGCCGAGCAGCACATCAGCCGTGCCCGGCGTGATCTGTGGCGACAGCACCTTGGCGCCAAAACGCAGATGCGAGGAAACCACCCCGCCGCGCTGCGCCATGCCGGCTACTTCGGTTTTCTTGGCATCGTGCCCGAGGGCGATGGCTGCTTCGGCGAGAATTTCGGTAGCAGTCATGACGCCCTGCCCACCGATGCCGACGACTAGAATGTTGGTCGTTGCACTCATGCCGAACACCCTCCCTTGACCAGCGTGATCGGCGAGGTCTGCACGTGATGCACGATGGCCTTCGGCGCACAAGGCTGGACGCAGAGGCCGCAACCGGTACACACCGAGGTTTCGATGCGGACAAAGGCCAGATCGACCTCTTTGCCGCTCGGCTTCACTTCCTTGCCGCGCCGCGTGACGTGGATGGCCGGACAGCCAACGTCGATGCAATTGCCGCAACCGGTGCACTTGTCGTCGATGACCTCGAAGGGTTTCAGTTTGTGATAATCCTTGATCAACACACAGGGCTGGTCGGTGATGATCACCGAAACGTCCGGCACCTTCACTTCTTCGCGGATGGTCTTGAACAGGACCGGCAGCTCATACGGATTGACGACGTGGATGCGCTCATCCTTGACGCCCAGCGCCGACACCAGCTTGGCAAAATCGATACGCGGCGCTTCGTCACCATAGATGTCGCGGCCATTGCCCGGGTTGTCCTGGCCGCCGGTCATGCCGACAGCCCGATTGTCCAGCAACAGCACGGTGACATTGCCCTTGTTGTACACCATGTCGAGCAGGCCCTGCATGCCCATGTGCAGGAAGGTCGAATCACCGATCACGGCCACGACGCGCTTGTCCTTGTCGGCCTCACCACGCCCCTTGTCCATACCCAGCGCAACGCCCATCGAGGCGCCCATAGAGACGCAGGTATCGAGGGCATTCCACGGATGCCCTGCCCCCAGTGTGTAGCAGCCGATGTCACCGGAGATGTTCAGGTTACGCACCTGCGACAGCGTGTAATAGACGCCGAGGTGGGGACAGGCCACACACATCGTCGGCGGCCGCGGGAAGACTTGCATCGGGGCGAAGGCCGTGCTTTCCGGCGCCGGTTCGCCAAGCAATTTGGCGATGGCCGGGCGCAACACATTGGGCGACAGTTCCCCCTGCAAGGGCAGGATTTCCTTGCCGATCACCTTCAGGCCCTGCGCCTTCAGTTCGGTTTCAACCAGCGGCTCGACTTCTTCGACCACCACGACCTGATCGACCATGGCTGCCAGTTCGCGGCATTTCTCGAACGGCACCGGGCAGGAGAAGCCAAGTTTCAGCACCGGCGCATTCGGGAAGGACTCCTTGACGTGCATATAGGCCGGCCCGGAGGTGATGAAGCCGACGCGCTTGTCGGAGCCGCTTTCGATGAAATTCAGCGGCGAGGTTTCGGCCTCGGCGCGCAATTCGATATCGCGCTTGAACATCAGCGGGATGCGCTTGCCGGCATTGCCCGGCACCATCACGAAGCGACCCGGCTCCTTCTTGAAGCCGGCGCCGACGTACTCATTCCGCTCCCCGACCGTGACCAGCGACTTGACGTGGTTGATGCGCGTCGTCATGCGCAGGATGACCGGCACCTGGAATTTCTCGGACAGCTCGTAGGCGAGCTTGGTCATTTCGTAGGCTTCCTGCGAATCAGCCGGCTCGAATACGGGTACATGGGCAAAGCGGCCCCAGTAGCGTGAATCCTGTTCGTTCTGTGAGGAGGACAGGCCGACGTCGTCGGCAATCGCGATGACGAGGCCACCGATCACACCGGTCAGGGTCAGCGTCATCAGTGCATCCGAAGCGACGTTCATGCCAACATGCTTCATGCAGCAGAAGGCACGCGACCCGGCGTAGGCAGCACCGATGGCGACTTCGAGAGATACCTTTTCGTTGACCGACCATTCGGCGTAGAGATCCGGGTAAGTGCAGATCACTTCCAGCATTTCAGTGGATGGCGTGCCTGGATAGGCCGCGGCCACCTTGACGCCCGCCTCCCATACGGCGCGGGCGACCGCCTCATTACCAGACATCAGAATCCGGCTTGCTGCCGGTGCGGGCATGACTGCCGCCATATCGACTCCTCGAAAGCGCAATGCGAAACCCATGATTATAGAAAGCTTGTTTCGCCGCCATTTGATACAGAACAACTCAGCCAATCTTTTTGTTTCGTGTCACATGAACCTGATCCGTTGATGAACATCAATGCCCTCAGCAACGGGGAACGAAACAATGAAAGCCATTCTGACCATGACCTACAAATGACCGCCGCCACGCTCGACGCCCCTGCTCCGCTGGAAGACAGCACCCGCCGCATTCCCGGCAACAAGGGCATGTGGGCCGGCATCACCTGCGAGTTTGTCGAGTTCACCGTGCTGTTCGCGGTCTACTTCATCGCCCGCGCCCATTTCCCCGATGCCTTTCACGCCGGGGCGCAAAGGCTTTCGGTCATCGCTGGGACGACCATCACCCTGCTGATGATCACCAGCAGCTACTTCATTGCCTGCTCGGTCAATGCCATCCGTCAGGACAAGCATCGCGCTGCCATCATCTGGCTGGTGGGCGGGCTGGTGATCGCCCTCGGCTACCCGCTGACCAAGGCGCTGGAAATAAGCTGGAACCTGGCCCAGGGCATCAACGGCGAATCCGGCATCTTCTTCACCGTCTATTACTACCTGACCTTCACCCATCTGGTCCATGCCACCTGGGGCATTCTCGGCATCCTGTGGGTACTCGCGCGACTGGTCTTCCGTGGCTATTCGTCGAAGGACTACGCCGGACTGGAAGCACTTGCCTGCTACTGGCACGCCACTGACATGATCTGGCTGGTCATCTTCCCACTGTTCTACGTACTGGCCTGAACATGGACAAGCACACAGACCATTTCCTCCTGCTGACTAGCGCCTGGCTGGCATTGGTCGCCCTGACCCTGGCCAGCCTCGGGCTCAGCGAGTGGTTCCGGGACATCAGCCTGCTACCGTTGCTGGTGGCAGCCATCGTCTGGATCAAGGGCGCGCTGGTCGCCCGTTGCTTCATCGAGTCGCAGGTCGCCCACCCATTTATCAAACGGGTCTTGAAAGTCTTCATCGGCATCGCGCCGATCGCCCTGCTCGCCACCTCCTTCTTCGGCAGCACACTGGCCCGCTGGGCCACGCTTTAGCATCCGGCTTCGCATTTTTGAAACAGGCAGCCAACAGGCGGTCGCGGTGCGTTACGCGGCCCCCCAGCCATCCGCTTCACCCCAAGCATCCGCAAAAATAATCGTAAAAAAATTCGCGCTACGGGTTTGCCTGTATTGCACGATGTGAATTTTGTTTTTACAATGCGGAACGATGATTAGGGAAAACACGGGCTCGCGAACCGACTCGTAACGAGCTAAAGTTGTTTTGCTCAACAGGCAAAACAGAATGAAATGCAACCTAGGAGACAAACCATGGCCGAACAACCGAATGCCTTGCCTGACCCTGCAGACGTAGATCCGCAGGAAACCAAAGAATGGACTGATGCCCTCGAAGGCGTCATCACTCAGGAAGGCGCCGAACGCGCTCACTACCTGATCGAGAAACTGATCGGCCAGGCCCGCGAAGACGGGATCGATCTGCCCTACTCGGCCAACACTGAATACGTAAACACCATTCCCGCCGACCAGCAGCCCAAGTACCCGGGCAATGCGGACATGGAAATCAAGATTCACAGCTATATCCGCTGGAACGCCATGGCCATGGTCGTGCGTGCCAACAAGGACACCAATGTCGGCGGCCATATCGCCTCCTTCGCTTCGGCCGCCGCGCTGTACGACGTCGGCTTTTCGCATTTCTGGCGCAGCATCAATGATCCGTCCGGTGGCGACCTGATCTTCTTCCAGGGCCACTCGGTTCCGGGCGTCTATTCCCGCGCCTTCATGCTCGGCCGCCTGAGCGAAGACCAGATGGACAACTTCCGCCAGGAAGTCGATGGCAAGGGCATTTCCTCTTACCCGCACCCGTGGCTGATGCCGGACTTCTGGCAGTTCCCGACCGTTTCCATGGGCCTCGGCCCGATCCAGGCCATTTACCAGGCCCGTTTCATGAAGTACCTCGACTCGCGCGGACTGGCCAAGGCCAATGATCGCAAGGTCTGGGCCTTCCTCGGTGACGGCGAGACCGACGAAGTCGAATCGCTCGGTGCCATCGGCATGGCCGGTCGCGAGAAGCTGGACAACCTGATTTTCGTCATCAACTGCAACCTGCAGCGCCTTGACGGCCCGGTGCGCGGCAACGGCAAGATCATTCAGGAACTGGAATCCGAATTCCGTGGTTCAGGCTGGAATGTCGTCAAGCTGATCTGGGGCACCCAGTGGGATGCACTGTTCACCCGCGACAAAAAGGGCATCCTGAAAAAACGCATGATGGAACTGGTCGATGGCCAGTACCAGACCTTCAAGGCCAAGAACGGCGCCTACGTCCGCGAGCATTTCTTCAACACGCCGGAACTCCGCGAACTGGTTGCTGACTGGACCGATGATCAGGTCTGGCAACTGAATCGCGGCGGCCACGACATCTTCAAGATTTTTGCTGCCTACGACCGCGCCATCAAGCACAAGGGCCAGCCGACACTGATCCTGGCCAAGACCATCAAGGGCTTCGGCATGGGTCAGGCCGGTGAGGCGATGAACATTTCCCATCAGCAGAAGAAGATGGACAAGGAGCAGATCGGCCGCTTCCGCGACCGCTTCAACCTGCCGGTGCCGGACGACAAGCTGGAAGAGCTCCCGTATCTGACTTTCCCGGAAGACTCCCCGGAATACCAGTACATGCGCCAACGTCGCATGGACCTTGGCGGCTTCCTGCCGCAGCGCCGCCGCAAGGCCGAGCCGCTGCAGATTCCGGCCCTCGACTCCTTTGCCGCGCTGCTCAAGGCATCTGGAGAAGGCCGCGAGTTGTCTACGACGATGGCCATCGTCCGCATCATGAACATGATGTTGAAGGACAAGAATGTCGGCAAGAACGTCGTGCCCATCGTGCCGGACGAATCCCGCACCTTCGGCATGGAAGGCATGTTCCGCTCGGTCGGCATCTGGAACCAGGAAGGCCAGAACTACGTCCCGGAAGACCATGACCAGCTGATGTTCTACAAGGAATCGAAGACTGGCCAGGTGCTGCAGGAAGGCATCAACGAGGCCGGTGCGATGAGCGACTGGATCGCCGCCGCCACCTCGTATTCCGTCCATAACGTCCAGACCATTCCGTTCTACATCTGTTACTCGATGTTCGGCATGCAGCGCGTTCTCGACCTGTGCTGGGCAGCTGGCGACCAGCGCGCCCGTGGCTTCCTGATCGGCGGTACTGCCGGTCGCACGACCTTGAACGGCGAAGGCCTGCAGCACGAAGACGGCCACAGCCTGATCCTCTCCAACCTGATCCCGAACTGTGTCTCCTACGACCCGACCTTCCAGTACGAAGTCGCCGTGGTCACCCAGGACGGCATGCGCCGCATGTTCCAGGAGCAGGAAGACGTCTTCTATTACCTGACGGTAATGAACGAGAACTACGAGCACCCGGAAATGCCGGTCGGCGCCGAAGCCGACATCATCAAGGGCATGTATTCCTTCAAGAAGGGTGCAGAATCGGCTGGCCCGCGCGTTCAGCTGCTCGGTTCCGGCACCATCTTCCGTGAAGTCATCGCCGCCGCCGACCTGCTCAAGGCCGACTGGGGCGTCGAGGCTGACCTCTGGGGCTGCCCGAGCATGAACGAACTGGCCCGCAACGGTATCGATACGCAACGCTGGAACATGTTGCACCCGCTGGAAGAACCGAAGCTGTCGCACGTCGAGCAAAAGCTGGCTGGTGCCAAGGGCCCGGTCATCGCCGCTACCGACTACATCAAACTGTTCTCCGAGCAGATCCGCCCCTTCGTCAAGGCACCGTATGTCACGCTGGGCACCGATGGTTTCGGCCGTTCGGATACCCGCGAGAAGCTGCGTCATTTCTTCGAAGTCGATCGTCACTGGGTGACGCTGGCTGCCTTGAAGGCGCTGGCCGACAACGGCGAAATAAAGCGCGAAGTGGTTGCTGCCGCTCTGGTCAAGTACAACCTTGACCCGAACAAACCCAACCCGATGTCGGTTTAATCAGGGAGAGACAACATGAGCCAAATCATTGAAGTCAAAGTCCCCGATATCGGCGATTTCGCCGAAGTGCCGGTGATCGAGTTGTACGTCAAGGTCGGCGACAGCATCAAGATCGACGACGCCATTGCCACGCTGGAATCCGACAAGGCGACGATGGATGTACCTTCCACCGTTGAAGGCGTGGTCAAGGAAGTGCTGGTCCAGCTCGGTTCCAAGGTTGGCGAAGGTAGTGTGCTGATCAAGGTTGAAACGGGTGGCGCCGCAGTTGCAGCTCCTGCTGCTGCCGCTCCGGCCGCGCAGGCTGCTGCTCCGGTACCGGCCCCTGCGGCTGCCCCGGTTGCCGCGGCGCCTGCTGCTGGCGGTGGTGTGGTTGAAGTCAAGGTGCCCGATATTGGCGACTTCTCGGAAGTCCCGGTCATCGAGCTTTACGTCAAGGTCGGCGACAGCATCAAGGTTGACGACGCCATTGCCACGCTGGAATCCGACAAGGCCACGATGGATGTTCCCTCCACCGTCGCGGGTACGGTCAAGGAAGTTCTGGTCCAACTCGGTTCCAAGGTGGGCGAAGGCACAGTTCTGATCAAGGTTGAAACCGGCGCCTCGGCTCCGGCCGCCGCCCCCCAAGCTGCAGCACCGGCACCTGCCGCTGCAGCCCCGGCTACTGCCCCGGTTGCTGCGCCCGCCGCCGCACCGGCAGCGCTGGCTCCGGCCCTGGCGGTTGGCTCCAAGGTTCACGCCTCACCGTCCGTTCGGGCCTATGCCCGAGAACTCGGTGTCGATCTGAACAAGGTACCTGCGACCGGCCCGAAGAACCGCATCGTCAAGGAAGACCTGACCAAGTACGTCAAGGGCGTCATGTCCGGCGCCGTTTCCGGTCCGGCAGCCGCTGCATCCGGCGGTGTCGTCGGTGGTGGTGTGCTCGATCTTCTGCCGTGGCCGAAGGTTGATTTCGCCAAGTTCGGCGAAATCGAGGTCAAGCCGCTGTCGCGCATCAAGAAAATTTCCGGCCAGAACCTGTCGCGCAACTGGGTGATGATCCCTGCTGTCACGTACCACGAAGATGCCGACATCACCGACATCGAAGCCTTCCGCGTGCTGCTCAACAAGGAAAACGAAAAGGGTGGCGGCGCCAAGCTGACCATGCTGGCTTTCCTGATGAAGGCTTGCGTCAAGGGTCTGCAGAAGTTCCCGGAATTCAATTCGTCCCTCGACGGCGACAACCTGGTGCTGAAGAAGTATTTCAACATCGGTTTCGCGGCCGACACCCCGAACGGCCTGGTCGTACCGGTGGTCAAGAACGTCGACAAGAAGTCGGTCTTCGAACTGGCGCAGGAATCCGGCGATCTGGCCAAGCAGGCACGTGATGGCAAGCTGAAGCCGGCCGACATGTCCGGCGCCTGCTTCACGATCTCCAGCCTGGGCGGTATCGGTGGCACCTACTTCGCACCGATCGTCAATGCACCGGAAGTCGCCATCCTCGGCGTCAACAAATCGGCCATGAAGCCGGTCTGGGACGGCAAGCAATTCGTGCCGCGCCTCGTCCTGCCGCTCTCGCTGACCGCTGACCACCGCGTCATCGACGGTGCGCTGGCGACCCGCTTCAATGTCTATATCGCCCAGCTGCTGGCCGACTTCCGTCGCGTCGCGCTGTAAGGGGAGAACACCATGAGCAATCTGGTAGAAGTCAAAGTCCCCGATATCGGCGATTTCGCTGAAGTGCCGATCATCGACCTGTTCGTCAAGGTTGGCGACAGCATCAAGGTGGATGACGCAATCTGTACGCTGGAATCCGACAAGGCGACGATGGATGTGCCGTCACCGGTCGCCGGCGTCGTCAAGGAAGTGCTGGTTCAACTCGGCGCCAAGGTTGCTGAGGGCTCCTTGCTGATCAAGGTCGAATCCGGCGCTGCGGCAGCAGCACCTGCCCCGCAAGCCGCCGCCCCCGCAGCGGCTCCGGCGGCGCCAGTCGCAGCCCCGGTCGCCGGCAGCCATGCTGGCGGTGCCGACATCGAGTGCGAGATGCTCGTCCTCGGCGCCGGCCCCGGTGGCTATTCCGCCGCCTTCCGCTCGGCCGACCTCGGCATGAAGACAGTCATCGTCGAGCGCTACGCCACCCTCGGCGGCGTCTGCCTCAACGTCGGCTGCATTCCGTCCAAAGCCCTGCTCCACGTTGCTGCAGTCATGGAAGAAGCCCAGCACGCGGCCGATCTAGGCGTCACCTTTGCTGCACCAACCGTTGATATCGACAAGCTGCGCGCCCACAAGGACAAGGTTGTCGGCAAGCTGACCGGCGGTCTGGCCGGCATGGCCAAGGGCCGCAAGGTCGACATCGTGCGCGGTTTCGGCACCTTCCTCGACCCGCATCACATCGAAGTCGAAGTCACCGATGGCACAGGTCAGGACAAGACCGGCAGCAAGAAGGTCGTCAAATTCCAGAAGTGCATCATCGCCGCTGGTTCGGCCGCCGTGCATCTACCCTTCATTCCGAAGGATCCGCGCATCGTCGATTCGACCGGGGCACTCGAACTGCGCTTCGTGCCGAAGAAGATGCTGGTCATTGGCGGCGGCATCATTGGCCTCGAAATGGCCACTGTTTATTCGACGCTGGGCGCCAAGGTCGATGTCGTCGAAATGCTCGACACGCTGATGCAAGGCCCCGACCGCGATGCGGTCAAGGTCTGGGAAAAGCAGAACACGCATCGCTTCGACAAGATCATGCTGAAGACCAAGACGGTTGCAGTCGACGCGAAAGATGACGGCCTGTACGTCACCTTCGAGGGCGAAGGCGTTTCGGCCGAACCGGTCAAATACGACATGATCCTGCAAGCCGCCGGCCGCTCGCCGAACGGCAAGAAGATCGGCGCCGACAAGGCCGGCGTCGCCGTCACCGATCGAGGCTTCATCAACGTCGATGCCCAGATGCGGACCAACGTGCCGCACATCTTCGCCATCGGCGACGTCGTCGGCAATCCCATGCTGGCACACAAGGCTGTCCATGAAGCCCACGTCGCAGCCGAAGTCGCGGCTGGCCACAAGGCTGCCTTCGACGCCACGGTGATCCCCGGCGTCGCCTACACCCATCCGGAAGTGGCGTGGGTTGGCTACACCGAAGATCAGGCCAAGAAGGAAGGTCGCAAGGTCGAGTCCGCCAAATTCCCGTGGGCAGCCTCTGGTCGCGCCATCGCCAACGGTGCCGAGTACGGCTTTACCAAGCTGATCTTCGATGCTGAAACGCATCGTGTCATCGGCGGGGCAATTGTCGGCCCGAACGCCGGCGACATGATCGGCGAGGTCTGCTTGGCCATCGAGATGGGCTGCGATGCGGTCGATATCGGCAAGACCATCCACCCCCACCCGACGCTCGGTGAAACGGTGGGCATGGCGGCCGAAGTGGCGCACGGCACCTGTACGGATGTGCCGGCACCGCGCAAGAAATAGTCAGGCACCCCGATTGCGGTTCCCAACCGCGACAAGCTCCAAGGAAACGGCCGAACCCCATGCAAGTGGCGTTCGGCCATTTCGTTCCGGTCGCCTGCATGGAACGGGAAAAAACAGCCACGACAATCTCGCCCTCCATGCCTGGAAATCGAAGCTGACAACCTGATCCTGGCGGACGAATATGCCAACGCCACCATGCTTTGGAGATGGCTGGACGCAAGGAGTTTTTCCAGAGTTGACCGTTCCCTGAGCAGAACGAGATACTGCGGCAAAACATTCCCGAGCGAGTTGTAAAACGCCCAGCTAGGAGACAAGAAACACCCGGAGACATGTCGATCCTTTCGCTGCACCAACAACACCCGGGGCCGGGCAATCTCGGCATCCTGGCGCGCCTGGCACTGCTGGCACTGCTTGGCGTACTCCTTCCACTGCTCTGGTGGTGGGAGTCCTCGTTTGTCATTCGTGGCGCTCTGGCCCTGCTTATCCTCTTCGGCGGCTACGTCGTCCAGCTTCAGTTGCGCAAGTTGTGGGCGAATCAGCGCGCCTACAGCCTGGCCATGGCAGCGGCGCACGACGGCTTCTGGTCGTGGGACCCAGTCAGCAAGCGGCTCAATGTCGGCAAACGACTGCTGGAAATACTCGGTTACCGCGACAACTTCCTGCCCGATACGCATGCCTGGCTGGAACTGGTCCATCCGGACGACCGCCCCCATTACAACCGGACCGTCGCCGAGCACCTGAAAGGCCATACACCCTACTTCTACTGCGAATACCGGGTCCGCACCAGCAGTGGCCAGTACTGCTGGATCGCCTCGCGCGGCATCGCCGTGCGCGACCGTCACGGCATCGCCTACCAGATGGCCGGCTCGGTGACCGACATCACCGAACGCAAGCAGCACGAAGAGGAACTCGCTTTCATGGCCCAGCATGACCCGCTGACCGGCCTTCCCAACCGTTTGCTGCTCGCCGAGAAACTGGGTGAGGCTCTGCAACAGGCAACGGCCAAGCAAGAATGTGTCGCCCTGCTGTTCATCGACCTTGACCGCTTCAAGGATATCAACGACTCACTCGGCCACCGGCTGGGCGACAGCCTGCTCCAGGATGTCGCCGGGCGCCTGCGCGGTGGTCTCGGACCGCTCGACACCCTGGTCCGCCAGGGCGGCGACGAATTCATCGTGCTGCTCACCGACATCGCCAATGGCGCGGCCGCCGAAGCTCGTGCCCGCCATTTCCTCGAACGCCTCAACCAGCCTTTCGTCACCGATGGCAACCAGTTGCACGTCGGCGCCAGCATCGGCCTCAGCCTGTACCCGGACGACGCCGCCGATGCCGAGCAATTGTTACGCGACGCCGATACCGCGATGTACGTGGCCAAGCGTCGCGGTGGCGGCCAGGTAGCCCGCCACACGCCGCAAATGAAGGAGCGCGTCCTGCAACGCGCCTCGATTGAATTGCGCCTGCACCGCGCCATCGAGCAACGAGCCTTCTCGCTGCACTACCAGCCCAAGTTCGACACCGCCAGCGGCCGCCTGCTCGGCGCCGAGGCCCTGCTGCGCTGGCAGGACGATGGCCAGTGGATTCCGCCCGACCGCTTCATTTCGGTGGCGGAGGAAACCGGCCTGATCGTCCCCATCGGCCACTGGGTACTGACGGAAGCAATCGCCTGCCTGGCCCGATGGAACCCCCTGTCGCCAACGCCGCTGCACATGGCCATCAACCTCTCGGCCCGCCAGTTCTGGACCGGCGACCTGACCGAGACGGTAGCCGCACTCTGTGCCGAACACGGCATCGCCCCCGGACAGATTGAGCTCGAAGTCACCGAGTCAATGCTGCTGCAGGCCGAGGGCAACCACGTCGACATGCTCCACGCCATGCGCAGCCGCGGTTTCCGCTTGGCGCTCGACGATTTTGGTACCGGCTACTCCTCGCTTTCCTACCTGCACCGCCTGCCCTTCAGCAGCCTGAAAATCGACCGCAGCTTCGTCACCGCGCTGATCGACGATGCTGGTGGCAGCGCACTGGTGCCTGCCATCATCACCATGGCCCATAACCTCAGCCTCGAAGTTGTCGCCGAAGGGGTCGAAACGGCAGCGCAACTGGCGCTCTTGCGCGACCTTCACTGCAACATCCACCAAGGCTATCTGAGCGGCCGTCCGATGCCGGAAGCCGACTTCCGCCAGCGCTTCCTCGATGCGCCAAGCCAGCCAATCTGTGCTGATGCCTGACGTAGCGCACGGTACCTGCGCCTACACACCAGCACAGCGTAAAAAGTAAGCTGCGTTAAAATTGCGTTCGGCTTGGGCGACGACAACCCCGTCGCCCTTTTTAATGTCTATCGGACCCAATGACCTCGACTCCGCCCCGCCGCTCTACTGAAGAGCAAAAGCATCTCGAAATTACGTTGCGTTATGTTTTCGAGCATCGCCTCTGTTTCAACGAACTCCTGGGTTTCCGCGTCGAATCGCTCGATCCGGCTGCACCGCAAATCAGCTTTGCGATGCGCCCTGACCTGATCGGTCATTTTCAGCACGGCCGGCTGCACGGCGGAGTGATCGCCACCGTGCTTGATACCGTCGGCGGCTTGGCCGTGACGGTTGCCATCGCCGAAAAATTCAACAGTGAAAGTACCGACCAGGTCAGCCATCGTTTTGGCCGCATCGGCACTATCGACTTGCGTACCGACTACCTGCACCAGGGTGTCGGAAAAAAATTTACGGCCACCGGACGGGTAACCCGTCTCGGCGGCCGCATTGCATCCGTGCAGATGACTTTGGAAAACGAAACCGGCCTGCTCATCGCGACCGGCGGTGCCTCCTACGTAATCAGCTAGAGGATCGGCACCCCTTGGTGCTCGCCACGCTCAAAGACGACATTGGCACGGCCGACAATCAGCGGGTCCAGATTGCCGATTCGCTCGGTATCTTTATTGTTATATGGCAGTTTGTGCAGCACGTAACGCATGGCATTCAGGCGTGCGCGCTTCTTGCAGTTCGACTTGATCACCGTCCACGGCGCATCGGCGGTATCCGTGTGGAAGAACATCGCCTCTTTGGCCTTGGTGTAGTCGTCCCACTTGTCGAGCGAGGCCATATCGATCGGCGACAGCTTCCACTGTTTGAGCGGATGTACCTTACGTTCGCGGAAGCGGCGGCGCTGCTCCTCGCGGCTGACCGAGAACCAGAACTTGATCAGATGCGTGCCATTTCGCGCCAGCATGCGCTCGAACTCCGGCGCCTGACGGACGAATTCCGCATATTCCTGATCGGTGCAGAAACCCATCACCCGCTCGACCCCTGAACGGTTGTACCAGGAACGGTCGAACAGCACGATCTCGCCATTGGTCGGCAGGTGCTGGACGTAGCGCTGGAAATACCACTGACCACGCTCCATTTCGCTCGGTTTCTCCAGAGCGACGACGCGGGCGCCCCGTGGATTCAAGTGCTCCATGAATCGTTTGATGGTTCCCCCCTTGCCCGCCGCATCACGGCCTTCAAACAGGATCACCACCTTCTGCCCGGTTTCCTTGACCCAGGCCTGCAGCTTCAACAACTCGACTTGCAGTCGATATTTTTGCCGCTCGTAATTGCGGCGCTGCATCAGGTTCTTGTAGGGATATCCACCGTCACGCCAGTCCTTGACCAGCTCATCATCCGGGCTGGCTGGCAGCTCGTCGGCCACCACGCCCTGCTGCTTGAGCAGGCCCTTGAGCAAGGCGACCGACTCCTCAGGCGGCAGACCGGCGATCACATCGCGCATGGCGCCCAATTTCGACTCCTGGGCACCATCGATTGCTGCGTGGACGGTGAATCCCTCGATACCATCGGGGGTCAGTTTTGGCGCAACATCACCGCTGGCTACAGCGCGCTTGCGAGGTGGACGTGATGTTGGCTTTTTGGTGTTGGCAGTTGCCGGTGCTGTTATTGCTATTTTCTTGTTGGTTGCCATGCCCTCTCCATCCATTGATGCGAAAAGGCTTATTTCACGCCTAAGTGGCGAGCTTGTCTAGTCCAGCATTTCAACCGGAATCACGGCCCGCAGCACGGTCTGCGTTTCATCGCGACGCACACGATTGCTCAGCCACCACAACGCCCCCTTCTTGATGCTCCATTCCGACTCCTGCCCAGCCAGCAGCAGCGATGCAAAACGCCCCAAGGAGGGCTGATGCCCGACAATCAATACGGAGCCCTTGGCGGCCGGCCAACCTGATGCGGCAATCAGTTCCGAGACACACGCGTCCGGCCCGATCTTGCGATTTGTTTCAAAGGGCAGTTTCAAGGCCTCGGCTGTTTGCTGGGTTCGTACCGATGGGCTAACAATGATCCGCAGATCTTTGGGCTGGTTTTTGCGAATCCACGCCCCCATTGCCCGCGCCTGCTTCTCGCCGCGCTCGGTCAAACGACGCTTCAGATCGTCTTCGCCGTCCTCGGCTTCAGCGTGGCGCCACAGCAACAGGTCCATGATCGTCTCTCTCGAAAAAGCCGGCATTATCTGCGCCAAATGTTACCGCAGCATTGCAATGTCATCATGAATTCCGGAGGCCGAAAACGAAAACGGCTTCCATTTCTGGAAGCCGTTTGAATTTGGTGGCCAATCGCGGAATCGAACCACGGACACGCGGATTTTCAATCCGCTGCTCTACCAACTGAGCTAATTGGCCAAACGAGCGCGAATTATAGCGATGTCACTGGCTCTCCGCAACTAGCCCAAGCATATTTGGGGACCGGTGAAGCGTTTCGCTGCTTTCAGGTCCCAATTGGAGGCGATTGTCGATAGAGCTCGGAGAAATCATCTGGCGGAGGAAGCGGAGCTGGTGGTGGATACCAGGCTGCAAATGCGACACGCGCCACCGCTCCTTTCCCGAGTGGATTTGGGCGCAGGCTGGCCCGCGAGTTGTGTTGCATGGCAATTTCCTGAACGATGGCCAAACCCAGGCCGCTACCCTCGGTCGACGCATCGTCGACGCGATAAAACCGTTCGAAAACCAGCTCCGCCTGCTCCTCGCTGATACCGACGCCGTCATCCTCAACTTCAAAAAGGACCGTAGCCGGATTAGCCACCACCCGACAGGTAACGTGCCCCCCGATTGGCGTATAGCGCAAGGCATTGTCGATCAGGTTCTTGGCCAACTCGCAGAGCAGGAAGGAATTGCCGCTGATCATCGCCGGACCTTCGGACTCGTAGCCCAGGTCGATACTTTTCTCGATAGCCACGGTGACCCAATCTTCAACCACCTCCCGCACCAGAAGGGATAGATCAAGTGGCTCATGCCGACTCTGTGCCAATTCGCCGCCTTCGGTACGAGCCAGCGTCAGCAATTGATTGACCAAACGACCCGCCCGGTCCACGCCAGTTGCTATCTGGCGCAGAGCATGGCGCAAGGCTTCCGGATCGGTTTCACGAATGGCGAACTGGGCCTGAGTTTTCAATCCGGTCAAGGGTGTCCGTAGCTGATGGGCAGCATCGGCAACAAAGCGCTGCTGCGCTTCGACGCTGCGCTTCATCCGTTCGAGCATTTCGTTGAAGGCCTCGACCAAAGGCTCAAGCTCTTCAGGAACCCGGCGTGTGGCAATCGGGGACAAGTCATCCGGCTCGCGGGCATCAATGGTCTGGCGCAGGCGGGTCAAGGGCCGCAAGCCACGCGACAAGCCGAACCAGACAAGCATGACGGCCAGGGGAATGATGATGAATTGCGGCAGGATCACACTGGCAACGATCTTGTTGGCCAACTGGCTGCGTTTTTCCGTGGTTTCGCCAACCTCGATCACGACCCACTGGGATTTAGGCATGTTCGGCTCTGCCAGATAGGTATAAGCCAGTCGAAGATCCTGCCCCTTGAAATCGGCGTCTCGCTGATAAATTTCGCCGGGAACCATCGATTCATCCAGTGGCAGTTCGCTCAAGGGCAGATCTTTGTCCCCAGCCAGAAAACGCCCGTCGAAAGTCACCACATGGAAATACACGCTGTCTGTTTCATCGGCCCGCAACAGGGCACGTGCCGACGCTGGCAGGGAAAGCTGGGGTTTGCCATTGACCAGCTTGACCTGCCGGGCAATCGCCGCCACATGCTCGCGCAGGGCCTGGTCATAAGGATAATTGGCAACGTTATTGGCGAAGTAATGCGTGAAGGCAATACTCAATGGCCAGACAAAAAGCAGCGGCGCCAGCATCCAGTCGAGAATCTCGCCAAACAGCGAACGCTCGGTTTCGGATGCCTGAGTCGGTGGGTTATTCGCCGGGAGGGCGCTCAAGGCAATATCCCAGACCACGAACGGTAGCGATCTTTACGCCACCCGGTTCAATTTTCTTGCGCAGGCGATGGACATAGACCTCGATGGCATTGTGGCTGACCTCCTCGCCCCAGCCACAAAGATGGTCAACCAGCTGATCCTTGCTGACCAAGCGCCCCATGCGATTCAACAAGACTTCGAGCAGCCCGACCTCGCGCGCCGACAATTCAAGGCTTTGGCCATGAATCAGGGCAACCCGACCGACTTGGTCATAACTCAAGGCGCCGCACTGGATGGTTGGAGAAGTACCCGCCGAGCGACGGGTCAGCGCCCGCACCCTGGCCTCAAGTTCAGCCAGCTCGAACGGCTTGACCATGTAGTCATCCGCACCAAGGTCGAGTCCCTTGACGCGATCCCCTGTGCCGTCAAGCGCAGTCAGTATCAGCACTGGCAACTGCGAATTACGCGCCCGCAGCCGCTTGAGCACTTCGAGCCCGGACAGCTTCGGCAGTCCGAGATCCAGGATGAGCAAATCGTAGGAAACCGTGACAAGGGCGGTATCGGCTTCCATACCGTTGGGCGCCCAGTCCACAGCGTAACCGCCCTGACGTAAGGAGCGGGATAGGCCATCAGCGATGATGGCGTCGTCTTCAGCGATAAGAATGCGCATTTATCCGATTGTTGCCTTTGCAGGCGTAAGATTTCTGTAAGCCAGTCGCATTATCCTGAGCGGGCTGTTCTCCTTTTATGGTCTTGGAGTACGCGGCTTCTGCCGCTACTCAGGGGGTGGCCCGATCCTGCACTGGGTACCCCCTACCGTTTTTTCCCCGCCAAACACACACAGTCTATCAAATAAACTGCCCTGCGATTCCCGCAGCGCACAAGCACGCCCATATTATTCGGCGAGCGACCGCCGGCAAATCACCAGCATCGAAATTCAAGACGAAAAAAAGCCCGGGCAAACCCGGGCTTTTTACTGACGAGGCTAGTCGTCTGATTAGTGACCGCTGGCGCCGGAAGCACCCAGACCGGTCTCGGAACGCAGCTGCTGAGACGGGTACAGAGCACGTTCTTTCTTGGCCTGTGCGGAGTTGTCCAGAATGGACACCAGCCAGATGGTAACGAACGCGGCAGTCATCGAGAAGATGGCAGCAGAGTTGTACGGGAACCAGGCGGAGCCCTTCGGGTTGTGCATCACAGCTTCCCAGACGCTGGCAGAGCCGATGGTCAGGATTACTGCAGAAGCCAGACCGACGAAGCCACCAACCACGGCACCACGGGTGGTGCAGTTCTTCCACAGCACGGACATGAACAGTACCGGGAAGTTGGAGGAGCAGGCGATCACGAAGGCCAGCATCACCATGTAGGCAACGTTTTCCTTTTCGAAGGCGATACCCAGAACAACAGCCAGAACGCCGAGCAAGACGGTCGTGATCTTGGAGACACGCAGTTCCTGTTCGGAAGTACAGCCCTTGTTGAACACGGAAGCGTACAAGTCATGCGACACGGCAGAAGCACCGGACAGGGTCAGACCAGCCACAACAGCCAGGATGGTTGCGAAGGCCACGGCAGAGATGAAGCCGAGGAACAGGTCGCCACCAACAGCCTTGGACAGATGCACAGCAGCCATGTTGCCGCCGCCCTTCAGGCCCTTGGCGATTTCGCCGCCGACGTAGAACTCGGACGGGTTGGTAACCAGGTTGGTGATAGCGCCGAAGCCGATGATGAAGGTCAGGATGTAGAAGTAACCGATCCAGGTGGTTGCCCAGGCAACAGACTTGCGGGCTTCCTTGGCGTTCGGCACGGTGAAGAAGCGCATCAGGATGTGCGGCAGACCAGCGGTACCGAACATCAGGGCCATACCAACAGAGATGGCGGAGATCGGATCCTTGATCAGTGCGCCCGGACCCATGATGGCATCCTTCTTGGAGTGCACTTCAACAGCCTTGGTGAACAGTGCTTCCGGCGAGAAGCCGAATTGCAGCAGCACGGAGACAGCCATGAAGGTTGCGCCGCCAAGCAGCATACAGGCCTTGATGATCTGCACCCAGGTCGTTGCGGTCATACCGCCGAACAGCACGTACATCATCATCACGGAACCGACGAGGATTTCGGCGTACATGTATTCCAGACCGAAGAGCACCTTGATCAGCTGACCCGCACCGACCATCTGCGCAATCATGTAGAAAGCGACGATAACCAGGGAAGCAGAAGCTGCGAAGACACGAACCGGGGTCTGGGAGAAACGGTAGGAAGCCACGTCAGCAAACGTGAACTTACCCAGGTTACGCAGACGCTCGGCCATCAGGAAGGTGATGACCGGCCAGCCGACCAGCCAGCCGATCGAGAAGATCAGGCCGTCGAAGCCGTTGGCGAACACCAGACCGGAAATACCCAGGAAGGACGCAGCGGACATGTAGTCGCCAGCGATTGCCAGGCCGTTCTGGAAGCCGGTGATGCCGCCACCGCCAGTGTAGAAGTCAGCCGCAGACTTGGTCTTGGAAGCGGCCCACTTGGTGATGTACAGGGTGCCGCCAACGAAGATGGCGAACATGACGATCGCGGTCCAGTTGGTAGCTTGCTGTTGCGTGGCGCCCATGTCGGCGCCGGCAGCGATAGCGCCACCGGCAACAGCCATGGCCAGAAGGCCGGCCAGAATTTGAGTGAATTTGGTCATCTTACTTCTGTGCCTCCTTGATGATGGCTTCGTTGGTCGCATCGAACTCGGTGTTGGCGCGACGGACGTAGATCCAGGTCAGGATGATCGTGAAGACGATGACGGCAACGCCGAGCGGAACGCCGACGCTGGTAGTCATGCCGGCACCCAGCTTGGTCGCCAGAAACTCTTTGTTATAAGCAACCAGCAGGATGAAGCCGTAGTAAGCGGCGGCGCTGATGATGGCCATGATGATCGAGTATCGACTGCGCATGGCAATGAACTCGTGGAATTTCGGGTTCGCGGTGACCCGATCTAGTGTGTCTTGCATTGATTTGCTCCTCAGATTTTGTTTATAGAGGCATTGCTGCGGAGCGTAATTTAGGCCTGGCGTCTTACAGCTAACTTACAGCGCGTAATCAATTCCGAAACGTTTAATTCGATTAATTCAACATATTGAAAAATTGGTAGTTTTCTAGCTTTTTTTGCCAAATAAAAAGCCCCGCACATGGCGGGGCTTTTTGAGAGCGTAAAGGCTCAGCAGGTCATTACATGCCCATGCCGCCCATACCACCCATACCGCCCATGCCACCCATGTCTGGCATGCCGCCGGCCGGCTTGTCTTCAGCCAGTTCAGCAACCATGCACTCGGTGGTCAGCATCAGGCCGGCTACGGAAGCAGCGTTCTGCAGTGCAGTGCGGGTGACCTTGGTCGGATCCAGCACGCCCATTTCAACCATGTCGCCGTACTCGCCGGTGGAAGCGTTGTAACCGTAGTTACCCTTGCCACGCTGGACCTTGTCGACAACAACAGATGGCTCGTCACCGGCATTGGCAACGATTTCGCGCAGAGGCTGTTCCATGGCGCGCAGGACGATCTTGATGCCGGCGTCCTGGTCGTGGTTGTCACCCTTCAGCTTGCCAACGGCAGCACGGGCGCGGATCAGGGCAACGCCGCCGCCGGCGACGATACCTTCTTCCACGGCAGCGCGGGTAGCGTGCAGGGCATCTTCAACGCGAGCCTTCTTTTCCTTCATTTCGACTTCGGTGGCTGCACCAACCTTGATGACGGCAACGCCGCCAGCCAGCTTGGCAACACGTTCCTGCAGCTTTTCCTTGTCGTAATCGGAAGTCGCTTCTTCGATCTGGATGCGGATCTGCTTGACGCGAGCTTCGATCGAAGCGGCTTCGCCGGCACCGTCGATGATGATGGTGTTTTCCTTGGAAACTTCGATGCGCTTGGCCTGGCCCAGATCCTTCAGGACAGCCTTTTCCAGCGACAGACCGGTTTCTTCGGCGATGACGGTACCGCCGGTCAGGATGGCGATATCTTCCAGCATGGCCTTGCGACGATCGCCAAAGCCCGGGGCCTTGACGGCAACAGTCTTCAGGATGCCACGGATGTTGTTGACGACCAGGGTAGCCAGCGCTTCGCCATCGACATCTTCAGCGATGATCAGCAGCGGACGGCCGGCCTTGGCGACTTGCTCCAGGATCGGCAGCAGATCACGGATGTTGGAAATCTTCTTGTCGTAGAGCAGGACAAACGGATTTTCCATCAGCGCTTGCTGCTTGTCGCCGTTGTTGATGAAGTACGGCGACAGGTAGCCGCGGTCGAACTGCATGCCTTCGACGACGTCGAGTTCGTTGGCCAGGGACTTGCCATCTTCAACAGTGATGACACCTTCCTTGCCGACCTTTTCCATGGCATTGGCGATGATTTCGCCAATGTTGAAATCGGAGTTGGCGGAAATGGCGCCAACCTGGGCGATTTCCTTGGTCGTGGTGCAAGGCTTGGAGAAAGCCTGCAGTTCAGCGATGGTGGCGATCACAGCCTTGTCGATACCGCGCTTCAGATCCATCGGGTTCATGCCGGCGGCAACATACTTCATGCCTTCGCGGACGATGGCCTGGGCCAGAACGGTAGCGGTCGTGGTGCCGTCACCGGCGATATCGGAGGTCTTGGAAGCTACTTCCTTGACCATCTGGGCGCCCATGTTGGCGAACTTGTCTTTCAGTTCGATTTCCTTGGCGACGGAAACGCCGTCCTTGGTGACGGTCGGGCCGCCGAAGGAGCGCTCGAGCACAACGTTGCGACCTTTGGGGCCGAGGGTGACCTTGACTGCGTCAGCCAGGATATTGATGCCTTCGACCATGCGGGCGCGGGCGGAATCACCGAATTTGACTTCTTTAGCTGCCATTTAATAGCTCCTGAATTCTGTAGATTGAAAGGCTTGGCGCTTAAGCGACCAGAACGCCCATGATGTCTTCTTCACGCATGACCAGGACTTCCTGACCATCGACCTTGACGGCCTGGCCGGCATACTTGCCGAACAGGACACGGTCACCCACCTTGACGTCGAGGGCGATCTGCTTGCCGTTGTCGTCACGCTTGCCCGGGCCGACGGCCAGGACTTCGCCCTGATCCGGCTTTTCACCAGCGGAATCGGGAATGACGATGCCGGATGCAGTGGTGCGCTCGGCTTCAACGCGCTTGACGATCACTCGGTCGTGCAAAGGACGGATATTCATAAAACTGACTCCTGAAAATGAGTTGCAACAAACTGGAAATTGGCCGGTTACGCTAAAGCGCAGCGCCGGGACCGGGACAGAAGCGGTGTTAGCACTCGTCACCGGTGAGTGCTAATAATAGGGGCGGAACCTTCCTATTTCAAGAGGCCGTTGTGCAAAAAGAGGAATAGAGCCGGATCTGTCTCACCCGGGAACTGCCTGACCAGCAGCAAAGCCCGGACAAAAATCAGCGGTTACCGGGCATGTACAAGCGATAGCCGTTACGTCCGGCTTGCTTGACTGCATAGAGCGCCGCATCGGCGTTGGCCCGGATGGCATCCAGATCTTCGCCGTGCCTTGGATAAATCGCGATCCCGACACTGGTCGAAATGTTGACTGTGCCAGCCGACAGGAAAAATGGTCGAACCATCGCCTCGACAATGCGCTGCGCCACTTCTTCGATCTCGGATTGGCTGCCGGCCTTGGGCAGAATGACGGCGAATTCGTCGCCTCCCAATCGAGCCACCGTATCCGATTGCCGGACGGCCTGTGTCAGCCGATGACTGGCCTCAACCAGCAATTCGTCACCGGCAGCATGACCAAGCGTATCGTTTACGGTCTTGAAATAATCAAGGTCGATGTAAAGCAAGGCAAACTCTTCACCATATCGCCGAGCCTGCGTCAGCGCAACCTGCAAGCGGTCATAAAACAGGGTCCGGTTCGGCAAGTCGGTCAGCGGATCGCTTTGCGCCCGGTGGCGGAGCAACTCCTCAACCTCCTTGCGCTGGGTGATGTCGATGAAGGTAGCGACATGACGGCCACCACTCTCCGCCCCTTCTCCCTGGATCGCCGAAATCGCCAGCCAGACAACATAAACCGTCCCGTCAGGGCGTCGATTCCAGATTTCCCCGGCCCAGTGCCCATCCTTTTCCAGGGCCTCCCACATTTCGCGGAAAAAAGCGCCCTCATGGCGCCCGGAACCGAGAAAATTGGGATCCTTGCCCAAGACCTCCTGTGGCCGGTAGCCGGTAATTGCTGAAAAAGCCGGATTGACCTGAATGATCCGGTTTTTGGCATCGGTCACGATAATGCCTTCAGCCGCGTTTTCCATGACCGCAGCCGAAATCTGCAATGCCCGTTCGTCCGCCAGGCGATCGGTCACATCATGCACGCTGAGCACCCATTGCGGGCGCTCTGAAGCGCTTTCGATGCGGGCCACATGGACATCGCCAACCCGGATGTGAGACCCATCCAGGCGACAAAAATGGAGGCGCACCGTTGGCGAGACCGGCTCCCCACGCGAGCGCCGCTCCAGCCGATCGGCCACCAGGTTTCGATCCTGCTGGCAAACAAAATCAAGGAGCGGCCGATCCACCATTTGACTGGGAGAAAGCCCCACCAGAGCAGCCCCCTGTTCGTTGGCGAACACGATGGCAAAATTCGGCGCTTGCATGATGAGAATGGCGTTTTGGCTGGTTTCAATCACCGAGCGATAGCGTGCTTCGCTCTCTGAAATTTGTATTTCCTTGCGCTTGCGCTCGGCTACCTCTTCGCGCAATTGCCCGTTGGCATTGGAGAGTTCCTGGGTTCGCTCGGCAATCAGTTGCTCCTGGCCGGCAGTAACGGCCTGCAAATGCAGAACATATTGACGCGAGCGCCGGATAACGAAGTGCACCAACAACGCGATCAGCAACGCCGACGCACCGAACACCAGCATGATGCGCGTACGCTGATCCGAGCGAATGGCCAGGATTTTCTCGGCCGGCATCGAGACGCTGATGCCGCCCCGGATCTCCCCCAGCTTGTAGCCCTGTTCGGCATGACAAGCCAGGCAGGGCGGCTTGACGAACAAGGGGGCCATATAGCGATGCATCACCCCTTTTTCAGTGTGAAGCAGGGAAAGTGCTTCGCGCTTGCCGGCCTCAAAGGAATTCAGGGTTTCGACCTCCCACGCATCAGGCGCATTTGCCGGGCGAATCGGCTTCAGGCTGGTGATGTGAAATTTGACCCCATCGGCTTGTTCTGCAATCTCGGCGATCTGACGAGTCATGAATGCCGGATTGATCATGGTCAGTCGTTGGCCATCGGTCGAGACCAGATCGCGCCGAGGATGCTTCAGATAGGGATTGGGCTGGGTCATTTCAGTCACCGGCGCATAAACACCACCATGCCGGGCATTCCAGTCGCGCGTCAGTTCGACTAACCGGAACAGCACGCTCCCTCGCTCGCGAGCGAGGGTTTCGATGTTTTCATCGATCTGGCGGAACTCCATTGA
>Ga0316603_10000310_pt1 | contig 25420 bp, 20 predicted proteins | sample OWC_soil_day10_n_FD_207649 | JGI IMG/M metagenome (GOLD analysis project Ga0316603, IMG submission 207649) | Wetland soil microbial communities from Old Woman Creek delta, Ohio, United States - OWC_soil_day10_noCT | ecosystem: Environmental > Terrestrial > Soil > Wetlands | place: USA: Ohio... | reverse complement strand
TAGTCAGCCTCCAGTGTCCAGGCCGGATGGTCCGCGGGAATCTCCTCGGGCTGCTTTCCCCAGCGTTTCTCCAGCGACGCCCCGGAAGCCAACCCTTCCCAGCAGTCTCCGTGGAACGGACAGGATCCGGGAAAAGGATCCCGGTTGAGGTCATGAGGTATTCGGATATGCCCCATTTCCGGGTGAACCAGTCCATGCATAAGCTGCCTGTTGACGATGCCACCCCCTCCGATACCGGTGCCGATTGTAAGATAAATAAAGTTGTTCAGTCCTCTAGCGGCGCCCCAAGTCCACTCGCCAAAGGCTGCTCCGTTCACATCTGTGTCTATAGCAACCGGAAGTTTCAGTGCATCCTGAAAAGTGCCGACAAGGTTTACATCCGTCCATCCAGCCTTGGGTGTATTAATAACATAACCGTAGGTTGGCGATCGCTTGTCCAGATCCAGCGGACCGAAAGAAACGATACCTAAGGCTTTCAGAGGCACTCGCTGAATATAATGCTGAAAGAAATCTCTGGCCTTGCCGATGGTCTCGGCAGGCGTGGTTGTAGGGAATTGTACCCGTCCACGTATATCTTCCGGCCCCGTGCCTATTGCACAGATAAACTTGGTGCCGCCGCCTTCGATCCCTCCGTATAATTTGGGAAGTTTATCCTTCATATTTGCTCAGTGTAGAATAAAATAAGCACGATGTAAACCAAGCACGGTTGCATCAAAATAACCCCAACGGCTATACTGATATTTGGAGTAAATATACCGGATCTGCCGCCGTTTCCTCCTGGAATACTCGTTTAATGAACAAGTTAGGAAGTATCGATGTCTCAATTTGAGATAGTTTCAGACTTTAAAATGACGGGCGACCAGCCTCAAGCAGTAGATAAATTAGCCGAAGGCATTCGCAAGGGTTTCAAGCAGCAGACACTACTGGGCGTAACAGGTAGTGGTAAGACTTTTACTATGGCCAACATAATCGAAAAGGTCCAGAAGCCAACTCTGGTGATGTGCCACAACAAGACGCTGGCAGCCCAGCTTTACAGCGAATTCAAGGAATTTTTTCCTAATAGTGCTGTGGAGTATTTCGTCAGCTATTACGACTATTACCAGCCAGAGGCTTACATCCCCCGGACCGATACCTATATCGAGAAAGAAATCGAGATTAACGAGGAAATAGATAAGCTACGCCATGCTGCGACCAGGTCTCTCTTTTCCCGTCGGGATACGTTGATCGTCGCTTCCGTATCCTGCATCTACGGTCTGGGTGAACCCGAGGAATATCGCAGCTTTATTCTGACTTTGAAGATAGGGGAAACCTCTATCCTGGCCAAGCTTCTCAGGCGTCTGGTTGACATGCAGTATGAGCGCAACGACATGGACTTAACCAGGGGTAAGTTCCGAGTCCGCGGCGACACCCTGGAAATACAGCCTGCATATGAAGATACTGCTCTACGGGTCGAATTTTTTGGGGATACGATAGACCGCATCCTGCAAATCGACCCATTGACCGGAGAAATCATCTCCATTAATGAAACTGTGGATCTTTACCCGGCCAAGCATTTCGTCACCTCCCCTGAAAAGCTGGCTTTGGCCATCGAGAGCATCAAGCAGGAGCTTCAGGAATGTTTGGCGCAGTTCAAAAGCCAGGGAAAGCTGCTGGAGGCGGCCCGGCTGGAACAGCGGACCAACTATGACCTGGAGATGCTCCGGGAGGCAGGCTATTGTCACGCGGTTGAAAACTATTCGCGCCATTTAGCGCAACGCCCGGCAGGAAGCACACCCTGGACTTTACTGGACTATTTCCCCGATGATTTCCTGCTTTTTATCGACGAGTCCCATATGACCTTACCGCAAATAAGGGGCATGTACGGGGGCGACCGCTCCCGGAAAGAGACTCTGGTGGAGTATGGATTCCGTTTACCTTCCGCTCTGGACAACCGGCCTCTCAACTTTGCTGAGTTCAATGACCGGATAAATCAGGTAATTTACACCTCAGCCACGCCTTCTGAATATGAGTATTCACATAGCCAGCAGGTAGCCGAGCAATTGGTCCGTCCTACCGGTCTGCTGGAACCTACTATTGAGGTCAAGCCGACCAAAGGCCAAATCGACGATTTGCTTTATCAGATTAGGCTCCGTGTCGACAAAAAACAGCGGTGTCTGGTGACTACCCTGACCAAGCGTATGGCTGAGGAGCTGGCGGACTATCTTCTGGAGATGGGCATCAAAACTCACTACCTCCATTCCGAAATCGACACACTTGAAAGGGTCGAGATCTTGCGTGACCTGCGCCTGGGTGTTCATGACGTGATCGTGGGCATCAACCTGCTGAGAGAAGGTCTGGACCTGCCCGAAGTCAGTCTTGTCGCAATTTTGGATGCAGACAAGGAGGGCTACTTGAGGTCTAAAGGTGCCCTGATTCAGACTATGGGACGGGCGGCCCGCCATATCGAAGGCCATGTTATAATGTATGCGGATACCGTCACTATTTCGATGCACGAGGCAATTGAGGAGACCGCGCGCCGCCGCAAGATCCAGGAAGAATACAACCAGCGGTACGGCATCACGCCGCAGGGAATTCGGAAAGCCATCAAGGATATTACCGAACGAGTAGCCGCTTCCGTAGCCGAAGAAAAAGAAGCTTATAAAACAGAGCAGCCAATTAAAGGCCCGACGACTCGTGAAGAAGTCGCTCGACTGATCAGGGAACTCGAAATCCAGATGAAGCAGGCGGCCAGGAATCTGGAGTTCGAAAAAGCCGCTTTATTACGCGACCGCATCACCGAGCTCCGCAGAGAGTTTGAATATGCCGACATAGCCAGAGGAGCCGGAGGAAATGGAAGAAAATCACTTTAAGACCCGGCAGGAGCGCCGCGAAAGCAAACTGCGAAAAAAGAAAGAACACATGCGGAGGCACGGAGCGGGGCTAGCGAAGGTCTATCGAAATGCTCTGGAAAAACGCTCACAAACTGGAGAAGGCAAAGAGAAGGAAGCGAAGTAAGTGGGACTCTAATTTGCCCACTCCGAGGAGGGCGTAAGCCCGACGTGAGAGTCTCCAAGAGATCCTCACGGCCTGATTAGAAGTAAGAGGATCAGACCTCAGGATAGACAAGAGGAATAAAGGGAGTAACATGGCAGGGGATTCCATTCTTTATAGCGCAAAAGAGACCGTTGCTTACATCACGTTGAACCGTCCGGACGCGGGGAACCGCGTCAATCTCGCGATGATCCAGATGCTGACGGAAATATGCTCTCAGATCAATGGGAACAAGGATATTTATCTGGTGGTTGTTAGAGGCGCGGGTGAGGTTTTTTGTTCGGGTCGTGAGTTAGAGCGTTCAGAAGCACCCGGTCAGAGCCAGGATATATCCGCAGGAATCTCAGCAGCTGAAGCTATCGCTGCTGTCCGCCAACCAAGTGTGGCTGCAATAAACGGGGATGCGCTCGGAGAAGGCCTGGAAATTGCTCTCGCCTGCGATTTGCGGATCGCTTCGGATACGTCCAGGTTCGGATTGCCTCAGATAACCGAAGCTCGCATCCCTGTACAGGGAGGAACCCAGCGACTGCCCCGCGTCGTCGGCAGAGGAAAAGCTCTGGAAATGGTGCTGACAGGCGAGATTATCGATGCACGGACTGCTCTTGAAATTGGACTGGTCAACAAGTTAATAGAGCCTGCCACTCTCAACTCTGAGGTAGACGCCATCACCAGAAACATCGCCGACAAGGCCCCCTGGGCATTGCAGTATGTCAAAGAGGCTGTCAATAAAGGCCTGGACTTAACTTTAGATCAGGGGCTGAGGTTGGAGGCAGACCTCTACTTTTTATTGCATACCACGGCCGACCGAACTGAAGGCATCACTTCATTCTTACAGAAGAAACCACCAAGCTACAAGGGAGAATAGGAGGGTTTTAAGTTTTAAGTTATACGTTATAAGTTTTATGTTTCCATACAGCATAGACTAATACTTACAACTTAATACTTAGAACTTTAAACAATGTCTAACACCTTTGAAACCATAATATATGAAAAATTAGATAACGTTGCCCATGTGACTCTTAACCGACCGAGAGCCCTGAATGCCTATAACATCGGCATGAGGGATGAGCTCTATGAGATATTGGGGGCTATCCGCGATGACGATGAGGTCAGAGTGACCATTATCAGGGGTGCCGGAGAAAAGGCCTTTTGCGCCGGGGCTGACCTGACTGAATTTCTAACCGCTCCATCACCCGTGTTTGCCCGGCAAGCTCGTTTTGAGAGGGATATCTGGGGCCTCTTCTTAAGCATCCAAAAACCCTTTATAGCTGCCATGCACGGCTACGTATTAGGCTCCGGCATAGAGATGTCGCTGTGCTGCGATATTCGCCTTTGTTCGGACAACGCTCGGTTCGGTCTGCCGGAAGTAGCCCTGGCGATCATCCCAGCTGCAGGGGGTAGTCAGACCCTCCCTCGCACCATAGGCAGGTCCAATGCACTGGATGTCCTGCTGACCGGCCGCTGGCTCAATGCTGAGGAAGCCAGACGTATGAAACTGGTCAACCGGGTCTTACCCGTTCAGGAGCTATTTGCAGAAGCCAAAAAGCTAGCCCACCGGATTAAAGACTACGACCCGCAAGCTGTCTCCTTTGCCAAGCAGGCCATCACCCGCGGCCTGGATATGAGTTTGCAAGAAGGCTTGAATCTGGAAAAACGATTAGGGCAATCGCTGCGGAATCTGTCTGCTGGTTAGAAAGCTATTCGACTTCCAGGACGAAGAGAGGAGAGACGCCTTTTTCAGGTTTTTGACCCTCGGGAAGTGGTTGATTTTTCATGGTCACTCTTTTGCCAATCAACTCCAGAGTAGCCTTGGCAGGCTCTTGTCCACTTAAGTTACCCATAATCCAGGGCCCCTCATCCAGTTCCACCATGACGACCAGGTAAGGAGGTTGTCCCCGGCGGCTTTCCGGGGGAAGATGGACCACCGTGAATGTCACAATTTTACCTTTGCCGGTGAGCTCAACCGCCTCCAATATCAGGCCGCCGCATTTGCGGCAGGCGAGTCGAGGCGGCGCGGTAATAAAACCGCACTCACTGCATTTCAAGCCTAACAGCCGGTTGCCGGCTAAGGCGGTGAGGTACTCTTTAATGCTTATCTCAGAATCCATTAAATCTCCAACGCAATATCAAAAGGTAAAATGGAAAATTCAAATATACAAATTAAAATTCAAAACTTTTTCACTTTTAACTTTTACTTTTGAATTTTAACTTTAGCTTACCAACCTCTCTCCAGTATCATATTGACCTGTATTCCTCCACTGGAGCCCATCGTATCGGTCAAACCCGTTCTGGCCCCCTCCACCTGAGATTCCCCACACTCACCTCTTAACTGGCGAAATATCTCGTACACCTGAGCTGCTCCAGTAGCTCCAACCGGATGACCTTTGGCTTTAAGTCCGCCGGAAGGATTGACTGCTATTTTTCCCCCGATCATAGTCTCGCCTTTGGCGGTAGCTTTCCCTCCTGTACCGTAATCGAAAAACCCGAGGCTCTCTATGGCTATGATCTCTGCTATGGAAAAACTGTCATGCACTTCACATACATCGACGTCCCGGGGAGTGATTCCGGCCATCGCGTAAGCTTGTTTGGCAGCAATTTGGCGGGCGATGAGGTGGGGTAGGTTTTCCTGCTGACTGGCCAGAGAACCAGCACTGGCCTGTCCAATTCCGGTAATGAACACCGGCTTGTCCGTCAGCTTTTTGGCATACTCTTCAGACGCCAGAACGACGGCCGCCCCACCGTCGGAGAAAGGGCAGCAATCATATACTTGAAGAGGCTCGCAGACCATTGGGCTTCTGAAAACTTTCTCAACAGTCATCGGTCGTCTCAGATGGGCTTTGGGATTTAAAATCCCGTAACGATGTGCTTTCACCGAGACCAGTGCCATTTGTTCTTTGAGTTCGTCTATCGTATAACCGTATTTGTTAGCATACAGATGGGCTATCATGGCGAAAATTCCCGGAAAGGTGATCCCGGAAGGATATTCATAATATCTGTCGCAATACATCGCATAGGTCTCAGTGGCCATTTTGGTGCCCATGGTAGCTACTCGCTCCATGCCCCCTACCAGGATAACATCATACAGACCCGATGCGATCCAGATAAAAGCATCGCGTATGGCCACGCTGGAAGCAGCACATGCTCCATCGTAAATATTAGCCGGGACATGCGGTAACCCCAAATTTTCAGCAATATACGAATGGGCTATCTGCTGGCCTTCCTCAAAATCGCTGAGAGCATTCCCGACTAACAAAGCCTGGATATCCCTGGTATTAACTGAGGCCACAGCCAGCGCTTCCTTAGCAGCCTCGCTGAAAAGTTCTAGATTAGTCCTCGGTTGAGGACCGCTGAATTCGGTCTGACCGGCTCCCACCACTGCAACCTTGCGCATTAACTGACTCCAATAAAAGTAACACCCATTTGAGACTTCAAGTCTATTCTATCTTAAACGAATGGATGGGACAATTAATCCTGGCTGGCCCGCCTAAGTAAGCTACCTGCGCTCCTTAGGCTTTGCCTTTATAGTTTTGAGAGTAACGGGCTTAATGGTTATCCAGGCATTGCCATCGCGGGAGTCTCGATCAAAAAGGAGTCGGTTGAGAACTAACTCTCGCATACTTACGGGTGCTGAATCAGGTTTTCGGGGAGCAGTCAATCTGCGAATTATCAGGACTACACAAAATGCCACCAAGCCCAGGGTTATCTCAATTGGTTGACCGAGCGCCAAACTGGCGACCGGCATAGCTACCACGCCTACTAGAACGGGCAACGGTGAAGATCCCAAAATCAGCGTAAAAGCAGCGCCAGCTATAAAAAACCAGATGCCCCACGGGAAGAGATATAAAGCCACGCCAATTGTAGTCGCCAGGCCCCGCCCGGCATTGAAACGCAGAAAAATCGGCCAGTTATGGCCAGCGATGACCGCTAGCCCCACCGCTACCTGCATGCTCAGAGTCAACCCTAGCCAGCGAGCGACCCAGACCATCAGAACGCCCTTGCCGATGTCGTAAAAAAAGATTAAAACACCCAGCGGCTTAGAAAAGCTCTTGAAGACGTTAGCAGCTCCAACCCCGCCTGTGCCCCGGTGACGTATATCCTCTCCATAACGCCACTTCACGATCAAGAACGCCAGAGGTATTGCTCCTACCAGGTAGGCAGCCGCAAGCAGTAACCCCAGCTTAACCGCCAAGGAGTTTCTCCTTTAGAAGCTGCGCAGATTCCACCGGAACTTCGAGCGTTCCTAACGGAGGCTCATTGAGAGAGTCCAAACCATGGAAGTCGCTGCCGCCCGTGGGAACCAGATCGAACAACCTTGTTAGCCGAAGTAAATCCTGCACCTGTTCAGGGGTATGATCTTTATAATAAACTTCAAGCCCTATTAAACCCTCAGATTTAAGTTCTTTAATTATTGATTCGTGATTCGGACAGGTGAAAGGATGCGCCAGGACCGGAAGGCCTTTAGCCCTCAAGATTAATTGTACCGCTCCTGCCGGGGTAATTTTATCTCTTTCGACATAAGCGGGACAGTTGCGACCGATGTATTTGTCAAACGCCTCTTTGAAAGTGTTGATATAAGCCTTTTCCAGCATAGCCTGCGCGATGTGGGGTCTTCCAACCGAACCTGTTCCAGCCAGCTCTTTAACTCTCTCATATTCAACATTAATACCCAGCCTACGCAGCTTGGCTAACATCTTTCTCGCCCGTTCGATTCTTGACTCGCGAAGACTTTCCAATTTTTTCTTTAATTCCAGATTGGCAGTATCAATATAGTAGCCCAGAACATGCAATTCTCCTGAAGGAACATCGGTATTGATCTCGACCCCACCAATAACCGTAAGTTGATCAGAATTTCTGGCGGCTTCCTGGGCAGGGACAACGCCGTCAATGGAATCGTGATCAGTGATACTGATGTATACCAGACCGCCAACCGATGCCTTTTGCACAATCTCGGCGGGTGTAAACTTACCATCGGAAGCAGTGGTATGAACGTGAAGATCTACTTTACCCACGGAATATCCACTTCCCGGTCTACTCTTTCAATACTCAAAGCTTTGCCTGACTTATCATCGACGTTGATCATGACCGAGTTAAATAAGTTTCTATCGCCGGAACCGACCGCCAATCTATGGGGCATAAGCGTTAAAAACCGGTTGAGCACAGTTTGCGTATCATCGCCGATAACCGAATCTTCAGGTCCGACCATCCCGATATCCGTAACATAGGCCATCCCTTTGGGAAATAACTTGGCATCTATCGTGCCAATATGGGTATGAGTGCCCACCACAGCGCTCACCCGTCCATCCAGATATCTTCCCAACGCCATTTTCTCAGACGTGGCTTCGGCATGAAAATCCACAATCACCGTCGAATATTTGTCACTGAATCCAGCGAGGAGCTGGTCCATAGTCCGAAAAGGGCTCTCGAAGCTGGCCATAAACGTACGGCCAATTAGATTGACGACGGCAATATTGTCTAGGGTCAGACAACCTCGACCAGGAACCCGAGGTGATCCAGAAGGGTAGTTCAAGGGACGCAGAATCGGTAAATCCCCATCCAGGTAGGGAATTATTTCTCTCTGGTCGAAGATATGGTTGCCAGACGTTAAAACGTCAACTCCAGCCTCTAAAAGCTCCCTGGCAGTGTTGACCGTCAAGCCAAGACCGCCGGCAGCGTTTTCAGCATTAGCTATAACCAGGTCTATACTATATTGTTTTCGGAGGCCTGGAAGCAATTTTTGGACCGTCTGTCGTCCCGGTTTCCCGATTACATCGCCAATGGCAAGTATGTTCACGTGATTTTAGCCTTTCTACATTAGTTGGCCATGAATAATGATTTAAGATTTAGGAATTATGATTAAGGATTATTGAAATCCCCTACACTCCTCATAATTACTAAATCATTTTGTTACTTCGCGAAATCTACTGCTCGGGTCTCCCGAATGACAGTCACCTTAATCTGCCCCGGGTATTCCATGCCTTCCTCTATTTTCGTCACGATATCCCTGGCCAGGCGGACAGAATCCAGATCCGAGACCTCTTCAGGCTTGACAAGAATACGAATCTCGCGACCAGCCTGGATGGCAAAGGACTTCTCAACGCCTTTGAAGCTATTAGCGATATTCTCAAGCGTCTCCAGTCTCTTGATGTAGTTCTCCAGAGATTCGCGTCTGGCGCCCGGTCGAGCCCCGCTGATAGCATCGGCAGCAGAAATAATATACCCCAGCACACTGGTAGTCGGTACTTCAAAATGATGCTCGGCGATGGCTTGAGCTATTTCGGGAGATTTATCCCAGCGCCGCACCAGTTCAGCCCCAATCGCCGCATGGCTGCCCTCGACCTCTCTGTCGATTGCCTTCCCGATATCGTGCAGTAACCCTGCTTTTTTTGCTTGAGTTACATTGGCTCCCAACTCACCTGCAATAATTCCGGCCATATAAGCAGTCTCAACACTATGGTTCAAGACATTCTGTCCGTAGCTGGTTCGGAATTTCAACCGTCCCAATACCTTAATCAGCTCCGGGCGTAGTCCCTGAACCCCAATCTGGATAGCAGATTGCTCTCCTGCAGCCTGCATGGTCGCGTCAACCTCTTCTTTGGCTTTATTGACTACCTCCTCGATGCGGGCCGGGTGGATACGGCCGTTTGCTATGAGGCGGGTTAGAGCGAGGCGGGCTACCTCACGCCTTACAGGATCGAAGCTGGATAGTGTAACCGCCTCCGGAGTGTCGTCAATAATCAGATCTACTCCAGTGGCTTGCTCCAAAGCCCGAATGTTTCTTCCTTCTCTACCAATCAGTCTTCCCTTCATTTCATCGTTAGGAATAGGGACTGCTGATACGGTAGTCTCAGACACGATTTCAGAGGCAGAACGCTGGATGGCCTGTGACAGAATTTCCTGGGATTTCTCATTGGTCAAAGATTGAAGCGTAGCTTCCCAATCTCGAAGTCGGCGCCCGGTCTCTTCCTTCAATTCAATTTCCATATTCTCCAACAGCATCTTTTTTGCGTCGGCTGTAGTCATATTGGAAATCTCTTCCAGTTTCTTGAGTTGCCTGTCTTTTATTTCCTGAACGCTGGCTCTAATGTTTTCGATTTCTTTTTCCCTATTGTTCAGGTTACGGTCACGGTGTTCCAGATTTTCCAATTTGTGATCCAGCGAATCGATCTTTTGGGTCAGACGATTCTCCTGGCGCTGAAGCTCAGTTCGCCTCTGTCTATATTCCGTTTCGGCAGTGTTTTTGACCTTCTCCGACTCCAGTTTGGCTTCATCAAGAATTGCTTTGGCCTTGGTTTGGGCTTCAGTTTCGATGCGAAAGGCCTTCCTTTCCGCAATACGCTGTCTTCTACCTATAATCGCTCCCCGGAAGATCCATAATAATATGGCACCCAGTACGATACCGATAATGAAAACGGCTAAAGCGCCAACTCCTATAAATAATGTATCAAGATTCAAGTGATTCCCCCTTTTTTCTATATTTATACAGGGTCAAATAGCGCCTAATTTATGGCATCAACTTCTTCAGGCAAATCAGGATGCGACCCGGAGTCTTGTCTCCGTTCCTGCCAAGCCCTTTTAACAGCACTATTTATCACCCCGTAATTAAAACCTCGTCTTTCAAGATATCCGCCCAGCTTCCTGCGAAAAATCTGATACTCAACCACCGGTATAGTTCGAGCTTTACTGATAGCTAACCTGTAGGCGTTTTCCATATCGTCGATATCTTCTGTTACGTTTCGAATAACTTCAGACTCTACGCCTTTACGCTGTAACTCTGCTTTAAGCATCCCGCTGCTACGAGGTCGGAAACTGGTACGGTTTTCCTTCCAGAATTCGGCAAAGGCGTTATCGTCCAGAAGCCCCAGTTGCATAAGTTTCGAAATTACCCGCCTGATATCTTCATCCGCAAAGCCGCGTCTCTTTAACCGCTGTCTGGTTTCCGCTTCACTCCGAGGTCGAAAACTGAGGAAATGAAAAGCGGCATTGAGACAGCTTTGAAAACTGTCCGCATTAGTGAGTATTTCAATCTCTTTTGAGGACAGCTCCTGACCCACTTTTAATTGCTCTTTGAGTATCACCTCATTAGCCAGGCTGAAAGCAAATTTACCATCCAGAAAAACGCTGGAACGCTGGGCTCTCGGATTTTTACCAGCCTTTAAGGCTGTAATTTTACTTTTTAGTTTAAGCATCTATTTTAGCTATTTCACCCTCACCTTAAGCCTCTCTCATCAAGGGGGAAGCGAAGAAGAGGTATAAAAATACGCAAGGCTGAGGTATTCGGCCTCAGCCTTGCTATTTATTCTTATTCAATTTTAAGTTCTAAGTTGTAAGTTTTAAGTTCCGCGTAAAGGAGGAGGACTTATAACTTATTACTTATAACTTGTTAATCACCTTTATCAGCCGTCGACGGAGTAGAAACAGCAGCGGCTGAGGCACGTATCTTCTGCTCTATCTCCTCGGCTAGTTCGAGATGCTCACTTAAATACGTCTTGGCATTCTCTCTACCTTGACCGATACGAACATCACCATAGGAGAAGAAAGCACCAGATTTACTGATAATACCTTGCTGCACGCCCAGGTCTACCAGGTCACCCTCTTTGCTAATACCGCGGGCGAACATGATGTCGAACTCTGCGCTTTTGAATGGTGGGGCAACCTTATTTTTAACTATTTTGGCCTTAACCCGATTACCCACTGCTTCATTGCCTTGCATGATTGTTTCGATACGCCGTAAGTCGATCCTCACCGAGCTGTAGAACTTCAAGGCTCTACCCCCAGGAGTTACTTCCGGGTTGCCATAAACGATACCCACTTTCTCACGTAACTGGTTAATGAATATCACCGCTGCGTTCGATTTCGAGATGGCGGCTGTAAGTTTCCGCAAGGCTTGCGACATCAGGCGGGCTTGCAGACCAACGTGGGATTCCCCCATTTCCCCTTCAATTTCGGCTTGAGGGACTAGAGCTGCAACACTATCCACAACAATAACGTCTATTGCCCCACTTCTAACCAGGGCCTCAGTAATTTCCAGTGCTTGTTCTCCGGTATCCGGTTGAGAGATGTAAAGGTCCTCCGTTTTTACCCCGCAATCAGACGCATAGGAGCGGTCCAAAGCATGCTCTACATCAATATAAGCTGCTACCTCCCCCCGCTTCTGAGCCTGGGCAATGATGTGCTGGGCCAGGGTGGTCTTTCCTGATGCCTCAGGTCCAAATATTTCCGTTATTCTACCTTTGGGTATCCCACCAACACCCAGAGCCAAATCCAGAGTCAGCGAACCGCTGGGAATAACAGGTATCGGCACAGAGGTATTCTCTCCTAGCTTCATCACGGAACCTTTCCCAAAACGTTTCTCTATTTGGCTGATCGCCAGCTCCAGGGCTTTAGCTTTTTCGGAATTTTCCTTCTCGTCAGTATTAATTTTTCCCTCTTTCTCTATGGCCATATTTTTCGCTTTTAAAGCCATTTATTTTTCCCCGTTCTTCTCCTAATTAAAACCTATAATCACATACGCATCATAACATAGCCAGTGTTATTGCTCAAGTTTAATTGGTCAAATGGACCCCCTTTCTTTTGAGAATCTCGCGCGCAGCGACAACGCCCGAAGCTGACGCGAGACTCAGCCCGCGGCTGACGCCGGCCCCATCTCCAACCGCGAACATATTCTTTATTTCGGTCTCAAGCACCGGGCTCAGATGAGGTCGTAGAGAATAAAACTTGACCTCCACTCCGTAAAGAAGAGTATGGCGGGAGGCAACTCCAGGGACAAGTTTATCCATCGCTTGAAGCATCTCGATGATGCCCTTCAGGTGCCGGTACGGAAGAACAAAGCTGAGGTCGCCGGGCACGGCGCTCTTCAAGGTCGGCTGTACCAGCCCACGGGCTATTCGCTGGTCATTTGAACGATGCCCCAACATCAAATCACCGAATCTCTGCACCAGCACGCCGCCGCTGAGTATATTTGCCAGACGCGCGATGTACTTCCCATAAGCAATCGGCTCGTGAAAAGGGCTGGTAAAATCGGTACTCACCATAATGGCAAAGTTGGTGTTTCGCGTGCTTCTATCAGCATAGCTATGTCCGTTAACGGTTATCACCGGGTCGACGCCTCCGGTATTTTCCATCCTTACCTCGCCGCCGGGGCACATACAGAAGGTCCTGACGCGGTCATTAAAACTCGGCGAGATATATTCCAGCTTGGCTTCATAAAGAACGTCGGTCAAACGGTCCATGACCGCCCGAGGAACCTCAACCCTAACACCCACATCAACCGGATTATTGTTTACAGTGAGATTAAGGCGCAAAGCTTCTCGGGATAGCCAGTCAGCTCCTTCACGTCCGGGAGCCAGTACCACGTAATCGCTGAGGTATCTTTCTCCTCTGTCGGTCTCAATACCTTTGACTTCACCATTTTCGGCAATGATTTGAGTAGCTGAGGTTTCCAACTTGACTTCCAGATGAGAGTTAAGCTGCTCACGCATGGATTTGAGAATAGCAAAACAGTTCTCAGTACCCATGTGCCTCATAGGGACCGTGATCAGTTTCAGGTCGGCCAGGGCAGCTTGATCCTGAAGTTTCTCCACTTCGTTACCTGTGCCGTATAGTTTATCTGTAGCTCCGAAATGGATATAAATCTGATCTATGTAATTAATGAGCTCCTGGGTCTGCTGGTCTCCCAAATAATCTTCGAGCCAGCCTCCCACCCGGGGAGTCAAAGTGAGTTTGCCATCACTGAATGCGCCGGCACCGCCCAGCCCGCAGACCAGGTTACAGGGAGTACACGAGCTGCAGGGTCGGCCGGTACCGCGAGAAGGACATACCCTTTCACTCAGATCTTTGCCCTTTTCGATTAGTAAAAGCCTCAGATTGGAAGACTGGGTGATCTCCAATGCGGCGAAAATACCTGCCGGGCCGCCGCCGACAATGATGACATCATACTTATCGGTCATTTCTGCACGCTCAACTTACATCTTAGACGTATGCGAAAAACGAGTCAACTGTGCATATCGGGCTGGAACTCTTCCTCACTTTGTGGGCAGTGGCTTTGACGAGCCTTGAATTTGTTATAATAACTGCATGCCATGGCTGCTTCAGCATTCGGCAAGGAGGAAATAAAAAAATGGCCCCGATTGTTTCAATCGTCGGTAAGTCCAGCACAGGTAAGACTACTTTTTTAGAGAAATTAATCCGCGAAATTACCAGCCGTGGATATAAAGTGGCCACCATTAAACATTCCCACCATAGCATTAGTTTTGATCAGCCGAACAAGGATAGCTGGCGGCACGCGAAGGCTGGGGCTGCCGCAACCATGGTCAGCTCCACCACCTCGATACAGGTCATCAAATCGGTCAGTCGGGAGCTTTCGATCGATGAACTGGCCCGTAATCTGAGCGAGGATTACGATATTATCCTGACTGAGGGATTCAGTCGGGGCGCTGCTCCTAAAATTGAGATACACCGCAAAGAAGCCGGACCACTGCTTGAAAATGCGCAAAAATTGTTTGCCGTGGTAACCGATGAACCGCTGGAAACTGAAGCCAGACAGTTCTCCATGGATGATGTCAAAGGTATCGCGGATCTCCTGGAACAAAAATTTATCCGGCCCGGCCTTGAGAGAGCCTCTCTTTACGTCAACGAAGAAAAGATAGCCATCGAGGATTCGGCGCGCCAGACTATCGACAAATTCTTATCGCTTCTGGCAGGTGGTTTGAAGGGGATGAAAGGGGTAGAGAGTCTGGAATTTCGCTATCACAAGAATCAGGCGATTCGCGCAAAAACGACAAAATAATAAACCAGCACTCCGGCGAAAGCAAGGCTGTCCATCCGGTCCAGGAGTCCACCGTGACCGGGCAGGATGTTCCCCGAGTCCTTAATTCCCATGTTGCGTTTAAAAAGCGACTTCACCAGGTCTCCAAATTGACCGATGATGCTGATTAATATCCCCACAATAATCGCCCCCCACCAAAGCAGCGGCAACCGGAACAAAATGGAAAGTGCGACGCTAGCGACAATAGCTCCCAAAATGCCACCTATTGCTCCTTCCCAGGTCTTTTTGGGGCTGACGTAGGGCGCCATCTTATGCCTGCCAAGCGCTTTCCCGGTGAAATAAGCGCTGGCATCCGAAGCAAAGGTACTGAGTATCGCCAGAAACACCCAGCCCCTCCCATCATTCAAACTCCTGAGCTCAACATAATAGCTCAGAAGCCAACCGATATACAAAATCCCCGCGACTGTCCACGCCCACTCGGCAAATGCATTCTCTTTGCCGCGGCGCCAGAGAAGAATAATCAGAGGCAATATCACGGCAATAGTCAGCAACAGGTATCTCGGATCGATATTGTACGGATTGGGGATTTGACTCAGGTGATGGCTGATAATAAAGAGCACTACCCAGAGCACCCCGAAGTAAGTTAGCGGCGACAAACCTTTAGAATGCTTGATTATGCCATAAAACTCATGGACTGCTCCTGCTCCCCATACTGCCGCCAGCAGCGTGAGCCAGGGTATAGGTTGATCAAACCAGACCAAGGCCGCCACTATGGGAACCATAATGGCAGAAGTGATTATTCTTTTTTTTAATTCTGATCGATCTTTAGACACAATACCCAGGTTGCTCATAGTTCCCAATGTATAAAAGTTTTCCCATATTCTAGCAGAATGTGGAATAAGAACCAAGACAAATTCACAACAGCTAAATTGACGACAAAATTGATTTAAGAAATTGGATTAAAGAATTAGAGCAGCGGAGTTCGCAAACTTCGAGTTAAATTCTTAAATTTCCAGGCTCTATCCTAAAACAGATCCTACGAAGTCAAGCTGACCGCGGGCAAATTCCTCAGCCTTCATCATACGCTTCCCTTCTAATTGGACCTGGATAATCCCCAGAAGACCATCTCCGGTCCCGATCGCAAAGCTGGCACCCGACTGTCTCTGAGCCGGGGCTACAGAGACTACTCGGCCGGCTTCGGTGAAACGCTCAGAGGATAACGGCACAGCCTCGATTATGTTTAAACGCTTCTTTTGCAGGAAAGTATACGCCTGTGGCCAGGGCTGATATGCGCGGACTTTTCTCCAGATATCCCCTGCAGGTAATGCCCAATTTATTCTACCTTCTTCCTTGGTTATTTCTCGCGTATAAGTTGCCTCTGCGCTATTCTGCGGTTCAGGCAGCCATTTCCCCACCGGTAGATCTGCCAGAACTTGTAGAAGGACCCGTGCCCCCATCTGAAACAGCTTGGAAGTCAATGAACCCGCGGTATCCTGCGGTAAAATGGGAATCTGCGCTCGGGAATAAATTGGGCCGGTATCCAAAGTTTCATCGAGACGCATGACGCTGACTCCGGCAAACTCATCGCCTGCTAATATGGCAGCAGCTACCGGTGAAGCCCCGCGATATTTAGGCAGAAGCGAAGGGTGGATGTTGAGACAGCCGTAGCATGGCAGATCCAGAACTGAGCGGGGCAAAATCTGCCCAAATGCAGCCACCACTATAGCCTCAGGTCTATATCTGGCCAATTGATCCACTGCCTCCGGGTTCTTAAGAGTTGGGACCTGTATGACCGGCAAGTTCCAGGATAAAGCCGCCGTTTTTATCGGCGGCGCGGCAGGGGTACGCCCTCTTCCTGCCGGTTTATCCAGCCGTGTGTACACTGCGGCTATATTATGTCCGGCTAAGACCAGGAACTGTAACGGGACGACTGCAAATTCAGGAGAACCCATGAATACGATACGCAATCCTGCCTCCTCTTTGAATTCTATCACTTACATCCTTTGGAATTCTACAACTGTAAATCGAAGAATGTTGCAGTGAAGCTTTTAATAAAATAAGTCGCCAAAAATGAAGTTGAGATTAAAGCCTCAGATATTGGTCAATTTATTAAGTTTTGCGGACTTCTTAAGAGAAAACAAAGCTTAAAAATGACTATCATTCAACCCCAGAAACTTTGCTTGCAGCGACCCTTAAGGGGTATTCTAAACATCGCCACCCTAATAAAACCTTTCAAAGACTTTGCTTAGCTGAGGGACACTTTGTTTGTTTAAAGAGCCGCATCGTTTTTGAAAGAGAAGGAAGCCGTGTGAGATCCAGGACAGCACAGGAGATCTGGGACACAGCTTTAGGCGAGTTACAGCTTCAGGTGAGCCGGGCCAATTATAGGACCTGGCTGGAAAAGACTAAGGGGCTAAGTTATCAGGAGAACCAGCTAATACTCAGCGTACCCAATACCTTCGTCGCCGAGTATTTAGATAAAAATCTTCGCTCACTCATTGAAAAGACACTGATGGGTATCACCCAGAGCGAGGTCAGAGTTGGTTTTACTGTTGACGGCAGAAGTTCCACGATTGAAGCCGAACCCGTGCAACAGGCTTCGATGCAAGCTGTAATTCCCGTCCAGGGGATTGTGTCCCGGTTGAATCCTAAATATACTTTTGATACCTTTGTGGTCAGCAATTGCAACCGTCTGGCTTTTGCAGCTGCTTGCAGTGCAGCCGATAAACCGGGCATGAGTAGTTACAATCCACTTTTTATCTACGGCGGTGTAGGCCTCGGCAAAACTCATCTATTAAACGCCATCGGCAATGCAGCTGTGACTAAGGGAATGCGGGTAATTGCCGTCAGCGCCGAACAGTTCACCAACGAGTTCGTTACAACAGCTATCCGGGAGCGAAAAGCTGAAGAATTTCGCAATAGATACCGCAATACCGAGATGCTCCTGATCGACGACATCCAGTTTATCAGCGGCAAAGAAGCCACCGAGGAAAGTTTTTTTCACGTATTTAATGAATTAAGGGACGCCGACCGCCAGATTGTGGTCACCAGCAATTGTCCACCTCATTCAATACCCGAGATTGAAGACCGCTTGCGGTCGCGGCTGGAATGGGGTCTGTCAGCAGGAATTCGTCCTCCGGACTTTGAAACTCGTTTAGCTATTCTGCAAGCAAAAGCCCGCAAGGACGGCGTAGAGCTGGCTCCGGATGTCCTGTCGTTTATCGCCGAAAGTATCAGGCAAAACATTCGGGAATTGGAGGGCTCCCTTAATCGCGTGGTGGCTTATTCCAGGCTACTCCGCACAGCTGTAACCCCCGAGTTAGCCAGCGAAGCCCTGAGAGATATTTCCTGCAGACAACCGAGAACCTCGCCCGCACCTGTTCTGCTGCTGGAAACTGTAGCTGACTATTTCAACCTGGAGCTCACGGACTTGAGAGGTAGCAAGCGAGATAAGCAGACGCAATTTGCGCGCCAGATAGCAATGTATTTTTTGCGCGAAAAAACGAACCTTTCTCTGGCCGGAATCGGACGTGAACTCGGTGGCCGTCAACCTATTATAGTCAGCCAGGCTCATAAGAAAATCTCCGCCGAACTTGCAACCGATCCAGCTATTAAAGAAACCATAGAAGCTCTCCGGCAGAAGTTACCGTAGTTGCTTGTCGGGATCGACAATTTCCTTCGTTATATGCCCTTTATATTATATTTATCTGAATTTATTAATTCACTATAGAAATTGGTTTATGTCGAGCTATCTTATACTGCTAAATCTGCTCGATTAATTTCTTTTATATAATCTGTATATTCTGTCCATTCTTAATTTAGTCGCACACTATAAGCATAGCATTGCCTTTTATAAGGAATTTACATGAGAAACTATAAGGCTTGGGCGTCTGATTTGCCTCGAATAGGCTCCTTTACCTTATAATCTTTTAGACATCAAAATTTTTCTATTATTAAAGTTATTAAAGATATAAGCTATAATTTAGAAAAGTATTATTCTAGGCTTAATAACTATGTTGGACATGGTGGAACTCAAATTAAAAGCCGGTGATGGGGGAAGGGGAGCAGTGACTTTCCGCCATGAAAAATATGTGGCCTTTGGAGGGCCGTTTGGTGGAGATGGTGGGAGAGGTGGAAATGTCACTATTAAAGCTGACGAGAGCGTCAGCACTCTCAGGGCATTTAAGCATCGGAGATCATTTCGAGCGGAGAACGGGCAGCCGGGTATGAATAAAAATATGCATGGATCTGATGGGGCTAACCTGATATTGAAGGTACCGCCCGGAACGCTGGTTTTTCGCAAAACGGAGTCCGATCAGTCAGAACTGCTAGCGGACCTGGAGGAAAACGGGCAGCAGGTGGTTGCTGCTAGAGGTGGCAACGGAGGATTCGGAAATACTCACTTTGCTACGGCTACTAACCAGGCGCCGCATATTGCTCAACCTGGTATACCTGGCCAGGAAGTCGCGGTTATTCTCGAGCTACGTTTGATTGCCGATGTCGGAATTATAGGGTATCCAAACGTGGGCAAGTCTTCGCTGCTGGCAGCTCTTTCTGCGGCTAAACCGAAAATAGCGGATTATCCTTTCACTACGCTGGAACCCGAACTCGGAGTAGTGATTGAAGACCACCAAAGCTTTGTGCTGGCGGAGATTCCCGGATTGATTGAGGGCGCCCATAAAGGTAAGGGATTAGGCCACGAGTTCCTGCGCCACGCAATGCGCACTAAGGTGTTGATCCATCTTTTGGACGGTTGTTCCGATTCCCCTCTGGACGATATGATTAGAGTTAATAATGAGCTGGCCTTATTTGATGCGTCCCTCGCGAAACGGCCTCAGGTGGTGGCTATCAATAAGGTTGATTTGCCGGAGGTAGAAGGCAGAGTGTTACAGCTCAAAGGCTCCTTCAAAGATGCTGGCATCACCCCGATTTTCATTTCAGCATGCAGCCGAATCGGACTATCCGAGCTTGTGAAGGAGACCTCCAAGTTGCTTCAATCTGCCGGTATCAGGGAGAAAGTGCTCGTGCAGCTGGCCCAGGCTAAGGTTTTTCGGCCGAAACCAGTCGATACTCCGACTACAGTCCGGCAGAAAGGGCACTCTTTCATTTTATCCGACCCCAAGGTAGAGCAGCTTCTGGACAAGGTGGACCTGGAGAAGCCTGAAGATTTGGAATATTTCAATCAGCAGTTAGAGAGGATGGGCATCAATAAACTTCTGAAAAATTCGGGGGTTAAGAACGGGGACACCATCATTACGGGGAAAATGGAATGGGAATGGTATGACGAAGAACATCGGCCTGATAGGCGGGACGTTTGATCCTGTCCATCTAGGACATCTGGCTATAGCAGAAAGCGCTCGCCAGGAGCTTAACCTGGCATCAATCATTTTCATCCCGGCCGGCCAACCTTATTTCAAAGATTTAGCCGATATCTCACTATCCAAACACCGCGTCAATATGCTGAAGCTGGCAATCGCCGGTAAACCCTATTTTAAGATATCTATGATGGAGATCAAGCGTTCAGGGCCTACTTATACAATTGACACCATCTCACGGCTCAAGAGTAAGCTGAAATCCGGCGACGAAATATTTTTTATCATGGGCTGGGACAGTCTGTTGACACTTTATCGCTGGCAGGAACCGCAGCGTTTGATCAGCCTTTGCCGTATCGCCGCTGCTCCCCGACCCGGTTATCCCAGACCGGATTTCAAACAGCTGGAACGAGATTTGCCGGGAATTTCTCAAAGAACGGTTGAACTGCACAGCCCTCTGATCTATATCAGCGCTACTGAAATTCGCGAGCGCGTTTGCCATGGACTACCCATTGCAAGTATGGTGCCCCCTCAAGTGGCGGAATATATCAAAGAACATCGGTTGTATAAAAAATAGAGCGGGTTACACTTTTTGCTAACCCACTCTATTTACTTTTTGACTTTTGAGTTTTGCTTTTTGACTTATCTTTAGACATCCAGGTTTTTGACGCTCTTAGCGTGAGCCTGGATGAAGGCCTTGCGTGGAGGCACTTCTTCTCCCATCAGAGTGCGAAAGGTCTCGTCACACTTAACCGCATCGCTCACGGTGACCTGAAGTAAGGTCCGGGTCTGCGGATTCATGGTCGTCTCCCAGAGTTGCTCGGCGCTCATTTCGCCCAGACCTTTATAGCGCTGCAGGTCGATCTTCCGGTTGGTCTCTTTAACTCTCTTTAAGACCTCGTCTCTTTCCTGGTCGGAGTAGACCCAGTGCTCGAGGGGGCCGGCTTTGATACGGTAAAGCGGCGGCTGAGCAATAAACAAATGCCCCTGATTTATTAGCTCGCACATATGGCGGAAGAAGAATGTGAGAAGCAAAGTCCGGATATGGGAGCCGTCGACATCCGCATCCGTCATCAGGATTACCCGATGATAGCGAAGCTTGGCCAGGTCCAAATCGCTGTCTATATTGGTACCTAAGGCCGTGATCAGGTTTCGAATTTCTTCATGGGCCAGCATTTTATCCGGAGCCGCCTTCTCTACGTTCAAAATTTTGCCACGTAGAGGCAGGATGGCCTGAAAACGCCGATTGCGGCCTTGCTTGGCTGAGCCACCGGCGGATTCACCCTCTACCAGATATAGCTCGCTGTTAGACGGGTCTTTCTCCGAACAATCCGCCAGTTTGCCGGGCAGTGTGCCTCCGTCCAGACTGCTTTTCTTGAGTACTAGATCGCGAGCCCTCCTGGCTGCCTCTCTGGCCCTGGCAGCGGTGAAACACTTGTCCAAAATACTGCGAGAGTCATCCGGATGCTCCTCCATATAGAGGGCTAATTGATCGGACATAACGCTTTCGACGACACTCTTTGTCTCAGCATTGCCTAGCTTACCTTTAGTCTGACCCTCGAATTGAGGATCTGGTAAACGGACGCTGACAATTGCGGTAAGCCCTTCGCGCACATCATCACCGGTCAAGTTAGGTTCGTCTTCCTTGACTAGCTTATTCTTACGAGCATAATCATTGAGGACGCGAGTTAAAGCAGAACGAAAGCCCGTCAGGTGAGTACCGCCGTCAACAGTATTGACGCAGTTGGCAAAGCTGTAAATAGACTCTGAATAACCGTCGTTATATTGGAAGGCTACTTCAACGGTAGTAGTGTCTATTTGTTTATAGATATAGATCGGTTTGGCATGCTTTACCTCGCGGGTACGGTTAAGATGATGGACGTAACCGCTGATACCACCCTCGAAATAAAACGTTTTATCGGCATCCTTTCTCTCGTCACGGATACTGATTTCCAGACCTTTATTCAGATAGGCAATTTCACGCATGCGGTCGGTGAGAGTATCGCAGTCGTAAACTGCATCGCCGAAGATCTCTTTATCGGCCAGAAAAGTGATGAGTGTGCCGGTACCCTCGGCTTTACCGGCTTTCTTCACCGGGCTGGTAAGGATGCCCTTCTTGAATTCGATAGTATGACGGTAACCGTCCCGCTTGACCTCAGCCTTGAACCATTCGGAAAGAGCGTTGACTGCTTTAGCACCTACCCCATGAAGACCACCTGATACCTGGTAAGCTCCACTGCCGAATTTGCCCCCGGCATGGAGGGTAGTCAGAGCCGTTTCCAGGGCGGACTTACCGGTGGTAGGATGGATCTCTACCGGGAAACCTCGACCATTATCTGCTACTATTACAGAATTGTCTTTCTGAATCACTACAGAGATGCGATTGCAGCAGCCGGCCATGGCTTCATCTACTGAGTTATATACGATTTCATATACCAGATGGTGCAGGCCGCGTTGATCAGTGCTGCCGATGTACATACCCGGACGGCGACGCATCGCCTCTCGCCCGCCCAATACCTGAATATTGGCGGCTGTGTAGTGGCTGGCAGCCTCAGAAAGATCCATGTTTTCATTTAAATTGTCGTTTAAGCCGGGCGTTTCGGCCCCAGGTTTATTTGCCATGTTAATGTGTTATACCCCCAAAATTAATAAATTTGCCAGCCTTGCTGATAATTTTCCCGATTGCTGAGGACGGCGGCCGTTAAGGCCTTTAAATTGAGCAAGAAAGGTATTTTTTAAGCAAGATGATACTTTTTTTATCATCTAGCATATTATACCATATTCCAGATATAAAGTGAAGCTAAAAAAGGTCAAGGCTGATGAGGGAGTGCTGAGTCGTTAGTGAGCAGCTGTTAAAACTAGCTGCTTTCCAGAAAACTAAGAACTAATAACTGAAGACTGATTACTCACTTTAGAATATCAACTAATCTATCCCAGTCGACAGTTTGCTGCTTTGAGGTGCTCATATCACGTAATTGAACGCTGCGAGTTTTGATCTCTTCCTCACCCAGGATAACAGTCTGGCTGGCTCCCAGGCTGTTAGCCTGTCTCAATTGTGCTTTGAGGCTTTTAACTCCCTGAGCTTGAATCAAGTTAATGCCCTGCCTCCTCAGATCACCGGCCAGTTTGGTGGCGACCTCCCTGGCGGCTTCTCCGATCGATGCGATGTACACTACCGGAGCGGGTAAAGGCGGTATGGGTATGTTCTGCTTCTCCAAATTTGTGATGATACGCTCGATACCGGACGCAAATCCGATTCCGGGAGTAGGTTTACCACCCAATTCTTCAATCAGGTCATCATAGCGCCCGCCCCCTCCGAGAGCGCTTTGTGATCCTTCGGCTTCAGGCTGAATTTCAAAAACCGTTCGGGTGTAATAGTCCAGACCCCTGACCAGGCAAGAATCGATCTCGAAAGGCAAACCTAACAGGCTGATATCCTTTTGAAGTCGTTCAAAATGAGCAGCACATTCAGGACAGAGATGCTCGTAGCTCTTAGGTGCCGAAGCGGCTATCTGCTGGCAGGAAGTGTTTTTACAGTCAAGAAGACGTAGAGGATTTCTTCCCAGCCGGTTACGGCAGTCCGGACAGAGTTGCGGCTGACATTGGGCGTAATAACCTTTGAGTCTGTCGAGGTACGCTGGTCGGCAATTTTTACAGCCGATGCTGTTGATTTTCAAATGAAGCTGGTCCATGCCGAGTAAAACGAAAAATTGCCACGCCATATCGATTACTTCAGCATCTAGGGCTGGGTCGATTTCCCCGATAGCCTCGCACCCGAACTGGCGGAACTCCCGGTATCTTCCAGCTTGAGGCCGCTCGTAGCGGTAAAGGGAGCAGATATAAAAAAGCTTGACCGGTTGGGACAGGTTCTGCATGCCATGCTCAAGGTAAGCCCGGCACACGGGGGCTGTGCCTTCGGGGCGCAATGTCAGTTTATTACCTCCCCGGTCTTCAAAGGTATACATTTCCTTCTGGACTATATCAGTCGCCTCTCCAACGCCGCGAATAAATAGACCGGTGTCTTCGAAAACGGGCGTGTCTATGCGCCGATAGCCATAGCGTTGGCTAATCGCAGCCGCTTTATCCTCAATGTATCTCCAGTAAGCCTGCTCTTCGGGTAAAATATCAATCGTGCCGCGTGGCGCCTGATACAATTTGGTTCTCCAACATTCAACTGTCTTTACGAGCATGACTCAGCAATCTTCACACACATTATAGAGTCGAAAATTTGCTTCGCCGCTGAACTTCCTCAACAACAGATTTGAAAGCGTATTTTCAGATTTTAGGATACAGTAGCAGGGATAATTTGTAAAGGAGTCCCCTACATAACGTTGGTAATTATTGGGTATTATGCGTATAATATTACATTGTCGGATTATGATGGACAAAGAACAGCTGATAGAAAAGACCAAGCGCTATTTACCGCCGGATAAGGTGGCATTGATCAACAGCGCCTATGATTTCGCGGCGAAAGCTCATGAGGGACAGAAGCGCCTTTCAGGCGAGGCTTATATCGAGCATCCATTGCAGGTTGCCCTGACTCTAGCCGACTTGCAACTGGATGCCAGTTCGCTGGCTGCTGCCCTGCTTCACGACGTCCCCGAAAATTGTGCCATTCCCCTGATCGATATAGAAACCCAATTTGGCTCTGAGGTCGCTAAACTGGTGGACGGGGTCACTCGCCTGGGTAAAATATCCTGGGCGGGAGAGGATATCGCACGCCGGGAGTCTCAGGCAAAAAATCTACGTAAGATGCTAGTAGCGATGGCAGAAGATATCCGGGTGGTCTTCATCAAGCTTGCCGACCGTTTGCATAACATGCAGACACTCCACGTCTTGCCAGCGCAAAAACAGAGCAACATCGCCCAGGAGACCATGGAGATTTATGCCCCGCTAGCCCATCGGTTAGGTATCTGGGAACTGAAGTGGCAGCTGGAAGACCTGGGATTCCGCTACGTTGAGCCGGAAAAATACAAGCAGATTGCGAAGCTAATCGCAGCCAGGCGCGTTCAGCGGGAGAATTTTATCGACCAGGTGATCCAAATATTAAAGGAAGAATTTGAAAAGGCCGGGCTCAAAGCGGAGATCTCCGGCCGGCCCAAGCATATCTTCAGTATCTATGGAAAGATGTTGAAATACGAGGCTATGGGGAAGCATTTCGATGACATCCACGATCTGCTGGCCTTGCGAGTGCTCGTACCGACAGTTGCTGACTGTTATAACGCGTTGGGTATTATACATACGCTGTGGCATCCCCTGCCGGATGAATTTGACGACTATATTGCCAATCCCAAGCCTAACGGATATCAATCTC
>Ga0316603_10000309_pt1 | contig 25450 bp, 17 predicted proteins | sample OWC_soil_day10_n_FD_207649 | JGI IMG/M metagenome (GOLD analysis project Ga0316603, IMG submission 207649) | Wetland soil microbial communities from Old Woman Creek delta, Ohio, United States - OWC_soil_day10_noCT | ecosystem: Environmental > Terrestrial > Soil > Wetlands | place: USA: Ohio... | reverse complement strand
GTACTTTCGAAAATTAAAGCCGATAAACTCAAACACCTGGGCGAAATGGGTACAAATCCGCCCGATGTTCTGGAAGCCGGTAACAAACTCGGTGATTTAAAAATACTCTTTACTGACAATAAAGCATATTTGCTGCTAGAAGGAACTGAATTACAACAAATTGATAACAAGCGGGGAGAAAGTATCTACCTGAAAGCCGAAAGCAGCGCAAAAAAAATCTCAGAACAGATTACCATCAGAACACCTGATAAATACATAAACACCGTTGCAGGAGCTTTAAGTTCAGCCGCTGATGGTGTTTGGGACGGTAAAAACGCGTGGCTGCACGGAGCTATTGGCTGGCGAATGCCTCTCACAGGCTGGCGTGCAGCTTATACCGGCGATTTTTTGGGATATACCGACCGCGCACGAAAACATTTCGATGCTTATGCTGCCTCGCAGGTCACTTCTGTCGAACCGGCTTTTCCGCATCCGTCACAGGATACTGCTTTACACCTGGCACGTGCCGAAAAGAAATGGGGAACACAGATGTACAGCAACGGCTATATTTGCAGGTCGCCCTACAACAACAACCAGATGCACCACTACGATATGAATCTGGTGTATGTCGATGAACTGTTGTGGCATCTGAACTGGACGGGAGATCTGAATTATGCCCGGAAAATGTTTCCCTTACTGAAACGGCACCTCGAATGGGAAAAACGTAATTTTGACCCGGATGATGACGGGCTTTACGATGCTTATTGCTGCATCTGGGCGAGCGATGCTCTGCAATACAACAGTGGCGGAGTTACCCATTCGTCAGCATATAATTACCGGGCAAATAAAATCACAGCACGTATTGCTGAACTGACAGGCGAAGATCCGACACCTTACCGCGATGAAGCACGGAAAATTCTGAAGGCTATGAACGATAAGCTCTGGCTACAACAAACCGGTTGCTGGGCTGAATATGTCGATTTTATGGGTAATAAAAAAGTACACCCATCGGCAGCACTCTGGACAGTTTACCACAGTATCGATTCGGAAGCGGGCGATATGTTTCAGCAGTATCTGGCTACGCGGTATGTAGATCGTGAAATACCTCATATCCCGGTAAAAGCTGACGGGCTGGATGGAAAATACGAAATTCTTTCCACCACCAACTGGCTTCCTTACGCATGGTCGATCAACAACGTTGCTTTTGCCGAAATTGCGCATACCTCACTTGCATACTGGCAGGCTGGACGTGCCAACGAAGCTTTTCGCTTGCTGAAGAGCGCTATTCTGGATGGAATGTATCTGGGTCGGTCACCCGGAAATGTGGGACAAATCAGTTTCTATGATGCAGCACGCGGCGAAACTTACCGCGATTTTGGTGATCCGGTTGGCATCTATTCACGTGCTTTGGTGCAGGGGTTATTCGGAGTTTCGCCCGATTTGCTTAACGGCAGGATAATCATTCGCCCCGGTTTGCCACACGACTGGGATTTTGCCGAATTCACAGCTCCCTATCTTGAATTCAACTTCAATCGAAAAAACAAAACTGACTATTATTTACTAAAAAACAAATTTGACGTAAAGTCCGAACTGATCCTTCAGCTACCGGTAACTCACGAAAAAATCAAATCAGTTAAAATCAACGGTAAAATAGCCCACTGGACTATACTTGAAAATATTGAATTTCCATTGGTTGAAATCCGGTGCGGAAACGCAGAACAACCGGAAATAAAAATTGAGTGGGATGGTAACCAATTAGACCCTTCTTTGGCAAAAACAACCGGGAAAAGAGATGGTTTTGTAAAATTATTGCAGGAAGAGATGAGTTGGTGGAAACCGACTGAAGTTGAAATTCAAAAAAAGGACAGTTCATTTGCAAGAAATACCCTCCTGCCTGATTTTTCAAAATCGAAAGCTGAATTTATTCAGATAAATATTGACAGCATACTCAATGCTTCAGTTACCGATATCTTCAAAAACGAATATTTGTCGCCCCGATCGCCTTACACTACACTGCAAACACCCTGGCAGGGTGTGGGTGAATGGTGCAAACCGCTGCTAACTTACGAAATTGACGACACCGGACTTCGTCAGTCAACGCATAATCAGACCTTTACAACACCAACGGGACTTCCTTTCCGAATTCCTGATGGGAAAAACAACATTGCTTTCACAACCTTGTGGGACAATTACCCGGATTCGCTTTCGGTTGGACTAAGCGGCAGAGCGCAACATGCGGTATTACTCATGGCCGGTACCACCAATCCCATGCAGTCGCAATTCGTAAACGGTACGGTCACTGTAAGTTATAAAGACGGAACAAGTGAAACATTGCCACTTGTAAATCCCGACACCTGGTGCCCTATTGAGCAGGATTACTATACTGATGACCGTGCTTTCAGGATTAATACACCACGACCATATCGTGTTGCATTTAAATCTGGCATAGTAAGCAATGATATAGGGAATGCACTGAATATCGACTCTATGGAAGTATATGGACGGGTTATTGATGGAGGTGCCGGAGTCATTCTCAACATCCCTCTCGACAAGAACAAGGAACTTCAGTCTCTGAAACTAAAAAGCCTTGCTAACGAAGTCATCATTGGGCTTATGGCCGTAACTTTAGTGAGGTAAAGTGGTAAAAATAATCCGAATATTGATACTTTAGTTTAACAATGACTCTACCTTATATTAAAATAAAGTTTCGGATTATCTGAGAAGCTTCCATGCTGTGTGACCGTTTATTGGTTACAAGATCAATAATCCTGCAGTCTGTTATCAAAGAGTTCAACCGCAAAATTTCATCGTTTCGGTGCATTTTATCTTTCGAAGCATTTATTATCAGTAACGATGCCAAAATATCAACAAGACAGCCTCGTTTATATAAAATTAAGTCGATTCCCAAACCTGTATTAAATAAAAGTAAATTCAAAATAAAAAAGATAGTAGAAATGACATGTCAATAATCAATAACACAGACAATCTTTACTAAAACAAAGTCATCTGCCCGGTAATATCGTCTATTATCTTCTGGTTGTCCTCTTCCGGGTCAATAAGTTCATCATTTTCAGACATTTCGTTCTCCACATCATTATCTTCCGGATTATTATCCTTTTCCGTTTTATCTTCTGTTTTAAACCTTACCGGATCCAGTTCGTTAATGTTTTCTATTTCCCAGGTTGCCAGGCGTTTTCCTTTTGCCTTGTAACTTTTCACTCCGATAAACTCTTCGGCATCCACCACAAGGGCTTCACGATAAGCGTCGGTACCGCCAAACGTTACTTCGAAACGCGGAAAATCCTCACCTGACATCAGTATCAGCTGCGAAGCCGGATTTTCGCCCAGGAAGCTGACCGGTTTTGCCGAGGGTTCCAACTGAAAACGTTTCAGATAATGAAATTTCTGATCAGCATCATATAGTACCACCGACCACACTTTATTCGGATCAAACTTTTCGATAATCAGAATATCTTTCTCGAAATGATTGCTCAGATCGAAGTTGGTGGTGCGGTATTCGCCTTTGGTTGAGATGACGAGCACCTGCTCATCGCTCAGGAATTCGCCGAGATATTCGCCCCGGTTATCGTAATTGAAACGCAGGATATCGCGGTCGAACCAGACTTCGCGTCCACCAAGGGTAGAACCTCCTTTTTGTTTCAGCGCGATCCGGTGCACATCGTTCTTGGTAAGCATATTTCCCATGGACTGACGACCCTTGATGGCGATATCGCTGAAGTCTTTTTCAAAAACAAGTTTTATCAGGCGGGGCTTTGGCTTGAGTGTTACACGGATAACTTCAGCCTCAGCATTCGGATTGGCTGTGAAATAGATGATTTTGGAACCATCCTTGCCCTGGGTAACATCGTATTCCTTGTCGCGTGTAATTCCGGTAACCGCGAAACGCTTCATATAATAAGGTCCTGTTTTCCCGTGACGATATACAGCGTTGTAAATGGTGCGTTTGTCGTTCTTTTTGAAAACATTAATGTAGAGGATATTCTTGCCCACAAAGAGCTTCTCAGCCACTTTCACCACTTTATATTTACCATCTTTGAAAAAAACAATTACATCATCTATATCGGAACAATTGCAGACAAACTCATCCTTTTTCAATGCCGTACCGATAAAACCTTCTTCGTGATTAACATAAAGCTTTTCGTTGGCTTCCACCACCTTAGCCGCGACAATGGTATCGAAATTGCGAATTTCAGTACGGCGTGGATAGTTCTTTCCGTATTTATCTTTCAGATTTTCAAACCAGAATATAGTGTAGTCAATCAAATGATCAAGGTTGTATTCGATTTCCTTAATTTTCTTCTGAATGCCGATGATGGTGTCGTTTGCTTTATCTGTGTCAAATTTGGTGATACGCACCATCTTGATTTCAAGCAGTTTCAGTATATCTTCGCGTGTCACTTCACGGATAAAATCTTTTTTGAAAGGTTCCAGTCTTTTGTCAATGTGTGCAACCACCTCATCCTGATTGGTACTTTCCTCAAATTCCTTATCCTTGTAAATCCGGTTCTCAATGAATATTTTTTCGAGCGAAACGAAAAACAGCTGTTCGCTCAGCTCATTGCGCTGAATAATAAGTTCCTGTTCGAGTAAATCTTTGGTATGATCGGTACTGATGCGTAGCAGATCGCTCACGCCCATGAAACGGGGTCTTTTATCGTGAATGACACAACAATTGGGCGAAATGCTCAACTCGCACTGAGTAAAGGCATACAGTGCGTCAATGGTTTTGTCGGATGAAGTTCCCGGCGACAGATGAATAAGTATTTCCACATTGGCAGATGTATTATCATCCACCTTGCGGATTTTGATTTTGCCCTTTTCACTGGCTTTGATAATGCTTTCAATCAGTTTGGAAGTGTCGGTTCCAAAGGGAATTTCAGTAATCACCAGTGTTTTATTGTCAATCTTACCTATTTTCGAACGGATTTTCACGGCTCCGCCCCTTTCGCCGTCATTGTAACGGCTGACATCGATGCTTCCGCCTGTTTGAAAATCTGGGTATAACACGAAATCTTCCTCCCGGAGATGAGCCACGCTGGCATCAATGAGTTCATTGAAATTGTGAGGTAATATCTTGGAGTTCAGCCCTACAGCAATACCTTCCACACCCTGTGCAAGTAAAAGCGGGAATTTTACGGGTAAATCAATTGGTTCCTTGTTACGGCCATCGTATGAGGGTTTCCACTCGGTAATTTTCGGGTTAAATACAGTTTCGAGAGCAAATTTCGACAAACGGGCTTCGATATAACGCGGAGCGGCTGCCCCGTCGCCTGTGAGGATATTTCCCCAGTTTCCCTGACAGTCAATCAGCAGGTCTTTCTGCCCCAACTGTACCAGCGCGTCACCAATAGAAGCATCACCGTGAGGGTGAAACTGCATGGTATGACCCACAATATTGGCAACCTTGTTGTAACGTCCGTCGTCGAGTCGTTTCATCGAATGGAGTATGCGGCGCTGAACAGGTTTCAGACCATCGTAAATATCCGGTACGGCACGTTCCAGAATTACGTATGAGGCGTAGTCCAAAAACCAATTCTGGTACATCCCAGAAAGGTGATGTTTTACAGCATCGTCTGATATTTTGGGAACTTTGTAGTTTGAATGAGTCTTACTATCTGTTTCGGAATCATCTGTTTCCTGGGTTAATTCAGCTGTTTCTTCATCAGGGACTTCTTGTTCTTCAATGTCGTTGAGCTCTTCGTCTTTTGCCATATATTTTATTCAACAATTGTTTTTCAGGATCAGGAATGGTATTTTTCGGTGATAAACATTCTAAAATGGATATTCAAACCGATTCAACAGGCAAAGTTACACAAAAATTTGAAAAATAATCAGTAAGTTTGCGGTGTATTAAGGAGTAAAAAATAAAAGTTATCAACAACCATGAAACAACTATTGAACCTGAAATTATTGATCTTATCTGCAAGTTTATTCACATTATCAGCTACTTATGCTCAAACAGACGACAAAGGAAAAATCGGATTTACTTATTCCCTGAACGGAGGCACAAATGTTCTCCAACCTGCCCTGTTGGGTGCGGCAAGTCACACGGTCACCGATGCTTCGGGTATCGGACTGATTTATCTGAGACCAATCAACCACTGGCTGGAACTGGAAACAGGTTTGACCTATAGTCTTTATAAAATCGAAACCACATCAGCCCCCATTCCACAAGTCACTACAAGCAATTCAACACTGTCGTTAATCGATATTCCGGTAGGTGTAAGAGCTGGTTTCTGGAAGTATTTCTTTGCAAATGGTGGATTACTTCTTGATCTTGACCTCATGAGCGACAGTCATGTAGACAGCCAGAGCGGCATTGGCCTGATGCTGGGCGTAGGAGTAAAATACGATTTCAAATTCGGCGGTTCACTCTTTGCCAACCCCTACGGAAAAATCCATTCGTTACTTCCATTTGGTTTTGACAAATACCACGAACGTTTACTCGAGAGTGGCTGGAAATTCGGATTTACGTACAAACTCTGAAATATATTGTATGCTTTTTTGACAAAACTGTAAAAAGCGCAGCAGCAACACAGACTGACAACGTTATCAGTTTTATCAAAAAAAAAAAATTCACCATCATATCAATAATACCCGCAAATATTAAGTTATTCAACAAAACAACCGATTTTTTAAGTCGTTAGCATCGGTTTGATTTAATAATCAATATTTTTCAGTAAATTTGCAATCTAAATTTCAAATTGTAACTCAATAAACTGTAAAAATAGGATATGGCTTCACAAGAAGATGTTTTTAAAAAACTGATTGCACATTGCAAAGAGTATGGATTTGTATTTCCTTCGAGCGAGATATACGATGGACTGAGCGCCGTTTATGACTACGGACAAAACGGTGTGGAACTAAAAAACAACCTAAAAAAATACTGGTGGGACAGCATGACCCTGCTGCACGAAAATGTGGTCGGAATTGACGCTGCCATCTTCATGCACCCGACAACCTGGAAAGCTTCGGGTCACGTGGACGCGTTCAACGACCCGTTGATAGATAATAAAGACAGCAAAAAACGCTATCGTGCAGATGTATTGATTGAAGATTTGCTGGCAAAATACGACGAAAAGATTGAAAAGGAAGTGGAAAAAGCAGCCAAACGTTTTGGTGAAAGCTTTGACCCGGTGATGTTTCGCCAGACCAATCCGCGTGTACTGGAACACCAGGCTAAACGGGATGAGATTCATGCACGTTTTGTAAAAGCGCTGAACGACAGCGATCTGGATGAACTCAAACAAATCATCGTGGATTACGAAGTGGTATGTCCTATCAGTGGTACCAAAAACTGGACTGATGTTCGCCAGTTCAACCTGATGTTCAGTACTGAAATGGGTTCTACAGCAGATGGAGCCATGAAAATCTATCTTCGTCCCGAAACAGCTCAGGGTATTTTTGTCAACTACCTGAATGTGCAGAAAACCGGTCGCATGAAAATACCTTTCGGCATCGCTCAAATAGGGAAAGCTTTCCGCAACGAAATCGTAGCGCGTCAGTTTATCTTCCGCATGCGTGAATTCGAGCAAATGGAGATGCAGTTCTTTGTTCGCCCGGGTGAGGAAATGAAGTGGTTCGAATTCTGGAAGGAATTCCGCCTGAAATGGCACAAAGCCCTCGGACTGGGAGATACAAAATACCGTTTCCACGACCACGACAAGCTGGCACACTATGCCAACGCTGCAACGGATATTGAATTTGAAATGCCGTTTGGTTTCAAGGAAGTGGAAGGAATTCACTCCCGCACAGACTTTGACCTGGGCAGCCATGAGAAGTATTCGGGTAAGAACATCAAATACTTCGACCCGGAGCTTAATCAGTCTTACACTCCGTATGTAATTGAAACATCCATCGGCGTCGACCGTACTTTCCTTTCGATAATGGCAGCCGCCTACACCGAAGAAGAACTTGAAGGTGGAGACAGCCGAGTAGTACTTAAACTGCCACCTGTACTGGCTCCGATAAAAGCAGCCATACTACCCCTGGTAAAAAAAGACGGACTGCCTGAAAAAGCCAGAGAGATTATGAATGAACTTAAATTTGATTTCAAATGTGCTTATGACGAAAAGGACAGCATCGGTAAACGTTACCGCCGCCAGGACGCGATTGGAACTCCATTCTGCATCACCGTGGATCATCAGACACTCGAAGACAACACCGTTACCATACGCCATCGCGACGATATGACACAGGAACGCGTAGCAATGTCGGAACTGAATAAAATCATCGGCGACTATGTGAACATGAAAAATTTGTTCCGCAAAATTGTAGATTAAATCACAACTTGCCAGACATACAAAAAGCCTGATTTTCAGAAATGAAAATCAGGCTTTTTTATTATTCAACCCATTCTTGATTTTTATAATTATCTCTGGGTTTCACACCTCATAATCCACACAAACCCGGCCTGTTTTAACTTTACCAATGTAAGCGCCCACCTTTTTGTGTTCGGGATGCACCTGGTAGATGTTCAGGTCATCGATACTGTCAAATTCACAGTAAAGTACAATATCATAATTACTTACAGGGGTTGCCGGATGATTAATCCCGACTTCAATTTTTTTTGCCTGCGGAATAAGATTTACCAGGTTTTCCAGTCCATCTTTTATAATCTGAGCATTTTCTGCTTTGGTTTTTCCTTCGGCTTCATCAGCCAGCTGAAAACATACAATGTGTTTGATCATACTTGTTCAAATTTATTTTTTCTTTTTAGTGTATTCCTGCGCATTTTTTTCTTCTTCCATTTTTTTCGGATAATCAACGGTATAATGTAGTCCACGGCTTTCCTTTCGTGCAATGGCCTGCTTGATAATCAGGTATGAAACACTTATTACGTTACGCAGTTCGCATATTTCACGCGAAACCACAGAGCGGTTAAACAGGCTTTCAGTTTCCCGAAAGAGTATTTCCAGACGGCTCATGGCTCTCTGCAAACGCAGATTGGAGCGCACAATACCGACATACGTGCTCATGATTTGCTCCACTTCCCTGAAACTTTGGGTAATCAGCACCATTTCTTCGGTCAGAGAAGTTCCTTCGTCGTTCCAGTCAGGTATTATTTCATTGAAAGTCAACTGATCCAGACGGGGCGCAGCATGCTTCACAGCTTCTTCAGCATAGACAATGGCCTCAATCAATGAATTGGAAGCTAGGCGGTTGGCTCCGTGTAATCCGGTTGCCGAACACTCGCCCAGCGCATAAAGCCGTTTGACAGAAGACTGACCATGAATATCAACGGCAATACCTCCGCAAATATAATGCTGAGTAGGACAGATCGGGATATAGTCTTTGGTAATATCAATACCATATTCCATACATTTATGGTAAATCATGGGAAAATGCTCTTTCGTTTCCTCCGCGTTTTTATGGGTTACGTCCAGATATTCGAAGCTGTCACCATGAATTTTCATTTCGTTGTCGATCGCTCTTGCCACAATATCGCGCGGTGCCAGTGAGCCACGACTATCGTATTTCTGCATAAATTCCTGTCCGTCGCGGCCACGAAGTACAGCACCATAGCCACGAATAGCTTCAGTTATAAGAAATACCGGTTTGTCGCCGGGATGGTACAAAGCTGTGGGATGAAACTGTACAAATTCCATATCTTTGATTACTCCCCGCGCCCGGTGAACCATCGCCACACCATCACCAGTAGCAATTACCGGATTTGTTGATGCCTGATACACACTTCCGATACCACCTGTTGCAAGTATCGTTACTTTTGATAGAAATGTGTGGATATGGTTACTTTTCTGGTTAAGCGCATACACCCCGTAACATTCGATGTCCGGCGTATGATGTGTTACAATTTCGCCCAGATGGTGCTGGGTTAGTATTTCTATGGCAAAATAATGTTCGTACAAATCAATTCCAGGATGATTACGAATCTGCTTATTCAGGCTTTCCTGAATAATAAAGCCGGTATTATCCTTGTGATGAAGTATCCTGAATTCTGAGTGTCCACCTTCCTTATGAAGATCATATTGATTGCCATCTTCTGTTTTATCAAAATCCATCCCCCACTCCAGCAACTGGTCAATCTGTGCCCGTGCATTTTTTACAACCATCTCCACGGCAGCAATATCACAGTGTCCATCACCTGCAATAAGAGTATCCTCTATGTGTTTTTTGTAATTATCCGGCTCATACATAACCGTTGCTATACCTCCCTGAGCATAGGATGTATTGCTTTCTTCCAGCGTTGTTTTACAGAGCAGCGCCACTTTGCCATAGCTTGCAGCTTTCAGGGCAAAACTAATTCCTGCAATGCCCCCTCCTACTACGACGAAATCATATTTTCTGGCCATAATATATCAGTAAACAAGTTTATAAATAACGAGTAAGTGCTATTTAGTATTTTAAACTATCGGTGAATTAACTGCACGACATTCTCCACATGATGGGTGTGCGGAAACATATCGACCGGCTGAACAGCAGCCACACGGTATTTTTCGTTCAGAAGGTTCAAATCACGCGCCTGAGTAGCCGGATTACAACTCACATATACGATTCTTTCCGGTTCAGCAAGCAGCATGGCTTTCACCACATCTTCGTGCATACCGGCACGAGGCGGGTCGGTAATGATGACATCGGGCTTTCCGTGTGTGCGAATAAATTCAGCATTGAGAACGTCTTTCATATCACCGGCAAAGAAAAGCGTATTTTCAATTCCGTTCAAAGCCGCATTGACCTTCGCATCTTCAATGGCTTCAGGAACATACTCAATACCAATCACCTGGCGGCAACCACGTGCTACGAAATTAGCGATGGTTCCCGTTCCGGTATAAAGGTCGTACACCAGCTCTCCGCCGGTAAGTCCGGCAAAATTACGGGCAACCTTATAAAGTTCATATGCCTGATCAGAATTCGTCTGATAGAATGATTTCGGACCTATTTTGAAGCGTAATCCTTCCATCTCTTCGTATATGCAATCGTTGCCTTTGAAAGTGTGTACCGTTTGGTCGGTAATTGTATCATTGGCTTTGGAATTGATCACATAGAGCAGGGAAGTGATTTCAGGAAACTTTTCGGCCAGATGTTGCAGCAGTTTTTCCCTTTCGATTTTATCTTCGTAAAAAAAGACAACAATCAGCATCAGTTCGCCGGTGGAGGTAGTACGAACCATCATGGTACGCAGGAAACCCTCCTGTACGCGTAAGTCGAAGAATGTCAACTCATTCTGCAAAGCATAGGAGCGAATTTCATTCCTGATGCGGTTTTGAATATCATCCTGCAACCAGCACTTATTAATATCGAGCACCTTATCAAACATGCCCGGAATATGAAAACCAACCGCGTTCATGGTGTCAAATTCTTTTGCAGTGTTCATTTCCTCAAAAGTTCTCCAGCGCCGGTTGGAAAAGGTGAATTCAAGTTTATTACGATAGAAGGTTGTTTTAGCGGAACCCAGAATTGGAGAAATTTCAGGCAGCTGAATCTTTCCGATCCTTCGTAGATTATTTTCAACTTCGTTCTGTTTGTATTTTAGCTGTTCAGCATATGGTAATATCTGCCATTTACATCCTCCGCAAATTCCAAAATGCTCGCAAAAAGGTTTCTGTCTGATCTCAGAAGGCTTTACAATATCAACCACGCGTGCCTCCATAAAACTGCTTTTCTTACGTGTAACCTGCAAATCAGCAACATCACCAGGTACTGCAAACGGCACAAACACCACAATATCATTCACTTTAGCAATAGCTTTTCCTTCAGCAGCAATGTCAGTTATTGTCACATTTTCCAGGAGTGGAAGCTGTTTTTTATTTTTTGCCATAAATAGTTTTTTGTGTTGCAAAGGTAAAGATTTTTTTCCGGTAATTGTTGATAAAAGGGGTTATGTTAAATATTTCGACTTTAACTTTTCCGAATGATTTATTTGATTGGACTTAACTATTAATTTTAATAACTTTGCGCTTTTTTATTACGATTAATGTTAATTTTAACATTGAATATTTTAGACTAAAACAAATTCCCGATTAATATAACAAACTTTTTAAAAACAAGTTTTATTATTTCTATTTGCAACAACAACCAGATCAATACAACTAAAATCACACAAATTCATTATGAATAAAAAAATTGCCCGATTGTTCTTTATTCCATGTTTTACAATTCTTTCATACTCTTGTATAAATTCGGATTTCGACCTCAGTAATATTTCCAACAACGTAGTACTTCAAGACGAGTCGGTTTCAGTCCCCATTGGTGAAGTTGAAACAACGATTGGAGACCTGTTAGAAAAAATCAACTTTGAAAATCTTATTCTTTCGGGCGACAGTATTTACCTGAACTTCAGAGACACCATGAGTTTTGTACCTGATAATCAGGTTGAGGTTAAGTCCGTCTCAGTTGTTCAGGATCTGACCGTTCCCTCGCTGGGAGGGTATTACGATTTTGATGTTAACCATCAATTCACCGTAAGCACATCAGGGGCACAGACACGCGTGGATAGCGTGCGCATTTCTGAAACCAGACTTAAACTCTTTGTTCGTTCTGGATTGTCGAATTCCATCAATCTTCAGGTTGTTTTGCCCGAGGGAATCGTACTCACAAACCCTGCACAGGCAAAAATCACCATCAAGCCCGGCGACAACACACATTATCTTGATATCAGCGACAATTCGATGCTGAAATTCAAAAACGATGCTTCTAATCCATACTTCACTATCCGATACATCGTGGATGTACCTTCATCAGGTTCATTTACGCTCTCTCCCCTGCATTTCGATTTTTTATTTGAAACTATAAAAGCGAAGGTTATTTACGGCTATTTCCCGGATGTAAATGCGGGTGAGATTAAAAAAGACTTTAATGTTGATTTCTTTAGCAACATTTTCACAAACGGTAGTTCACTGCACTTCTACAATCCGACCATCAAATGTATGATTAAGAATTATTTAGGTATAAAGACCAAATTAAATATTAATAATATAACCGCCTTTGATGAAAAGGGAGATTCTGCCAGTGCTGATTTTAACGGTTCTCCCGGATATACATTGACACTGGACAGATCACAAAAGCTTTACGAACCCAGTATTTCATATACAACTTTTTGCCGCTCTATGGGCAACATAAACAACTTTTTTCTGATAAAGCCAAAGAAATTCACTTACTGTATTGCGGCCAGTACTGTTGCTGAACCGGGCGAAAACAATTTTATATTAACTGACAGATGTATGGATGTAATCATGGACATGCAACTTCCGTTCACTTTCGACAAAGGGAGTCTGTTATTTGTCAGGGACACACTTAACATGGACATTTCTGGAATAAACAAAAAAGTAAAGCTAAATGATATTGTTTTAAGGGTGAACTATTCAAATAAGCTTCCTGTAAAGTCAGTTCTTGCCGCTGTATTTCTGGATGAAAACAGCAAACCGGTAAGTGAAATTTGCGAAAAACAAATGGAATTGAAAGATGCGACCGTGGATGCCAGTGGTTACGCTATTTCAGAATCGAACGGCACTACCTGGTTAAAATTCGATCAATCAGAAGCTGCCGCTCTTCCAAAAATAAAATTTATTGTACTAAAAGTTTCTGTTGCAGGAAATGACAACAATACACGGATTTCATTACGTCCGTCAGATTACATACATCTTAAAGCCGATCTGTATGTAAACGGAGATATATCAATCAAGAACTAAACACCGTAAGAAAAATGAATAAATCGATAGTAAAATACCTCATATTAGTTGCATTGATAATGTCTGCATTTTGCGGACTGCAGGCACAGGTAAGCACCATGTATTATCTGAAAAACAATCCATACAGACATCAGTTAAATCCGGCATTTCAGCCATCATCAGGCTTTTACATAGATTTACCCCTGATACCTTCGTTAGAATTGAGTCTGGGTAATAATTCGTTAACTATGAGTGATATCATTTATCCAAAGTTGATTAACGGAGAAATGAAAACCATCACATTTCTGGACGAAAACGGCGATAAAGACCTATTTTATAATGCTTTAAAATCTCAGACGAACTTTCATACAAATGTGAATATGGACATTTTTTCCGTAGGTTTCCGTTCGGGTAGTTCGTACTTTACATTTGGCGTTTCGCAGAAATTCAACATGAATGCTACCGTACCAAAAGATATGTTCAAACTGATGTTATACGGTACGCTTGACACCCTGAATGTAAACAGGTATGACATGAGTTCAATGAATATGTCAGCTACGGCTTATACCGAATACGCGTTGGGTTACTCCCGGGAAATCAATGACAGGTTGAGCGTAGGTTTAAAAGCAAAATTTCTGAAAGGCGAGACAAATATAACTGCCGGCTTCGACAAACTAAATCTTAATGCAGACAGAAATAAATGGAATGCAACCATTGACGGCAACATTAACAGCGCAATACCATTCACCAAATTTATTCTGAGCAATGCCGGCAGGATAGACTCCATTGCCTCCAACTTTCCTGAGCCAACCTCAGAATCCGGCATAGATAGATATATTGACATGGCTAAAGAGTTTGTGGATGTTATCAATCCTTCGGGAAGAGGATTTGCAGTTGACCTGGGGGCTTCCTATAAAGTATCAGACCGACTTTCAGTTTCGGCTGCCGTACTGGACCTTGGACATATCAACTGGAAAAGAAATATGGTAAATGTCGCCGTTTCGGGAAATTTCAATTTCGAAGGAGTTCATTTCGAAATAGACGACACAACCAACAGCTACAATGACTACACCGACATTATTACGGACAGTCTGAACTATAAAACAACATTCAATCCGTACAAAACATCCCTGCAAACCAAAGTGATGGCCGGATTGGAATACTATGTAGTGAAGGACAAGATAAGTCTCGGACTTTTGTCGAAAAGCACATTTATCAACAAAAAACTTTATGAAGAATTAACCACCTCGGTCAATTTCTTCCCTTCAAACTGGTTTAATGCTTCCCTGAGTTATTCGTTACTAAACGGTAGCTTCAGCAATGTAGGACTGGGAGTAAACACCCATCTTGGTCCATTCAATATGTTCCTTGCCGGGGATTATATTCCCCTTCGGTATACTCCTGAATTTGTACCTTACAAAACGAAATCCGTAAATCTAAAAACCGGCTTCTGCCTGACATTCGGAAACGGGAAAAAAGACAAAAAAGTTAAAGAGGAAGAAAAAACCAATAACATCGGAAATTCACCAAATATAATTCCCCACATCAATCCCGCGGTCAAATAATTTATCCGTTTTAAAATTTAGATTTACCATTATTGTAAAAATTGGTTGTTGATAACTCACGATTTTTTTCGGTAAAAAGTACTTGTATCTGTTTACTGCAGGCTGTTTGAGGAGTTGTTGATAAGTCTGTTGATAACTAATCTGAAAACTTGTTGATATAAACAGGTAAAATAATTTGCAAATCGATTATATGGTGTATTATATTTGCGACATGAGTTATTACTCATAGCATTAATAATAGATGCGAAGTGATCTTTGAAAAACTGAAACACCAAAGAACAATCAATTTTATTTAATATCCGCAACCGGATTTTCCGGAGAAAATTTACGTGCTAAACGAAGGATGCACTGACTATAAGCATCGTTATCTTCCAAATTGGATACACGCCGTGTCCAATGTGTAGTATAGCAAAGCCGATGGTCTTACGATTTTTGGCAGCAAGCAAATTCCCGAAAAATCCGACTTTCAACCAAATACGTTTCACTGAAACGCAACTCTGCTTGACGAAAGCAGGGACGCCGTGTTGCCGAAGCATGAATTAAGTCTTTTGTATTTCGATACAAATACTTATTCCACAGGGCAAAAGTGAAGACAGCAATGTTTTTACGTTGCGACTGAAGGTTTCAGGCGACGCAGCGCAAAAAATTAAAAGTCAAATCAAGGTTCAGGTATTAGAAAATTGAAAAAGTGTTTTTTCGCAAAAACATTTTTAATCTTGGTGAAAACGCAGAGAGAATAATTTACTTTAAAGATTTGCAAAAAGTAATTGCAGGAATGATTGCCGACAGATAAAATCGGGTTTCAGAATACTGCAAAAGACGAAGAGGTAACAACCTACAGAAAGCACAAAAGCAAAAAGTCTCGCAAAACACGAAGAAAATGGAAGTACTTTCAAAAAGGACTGAAATCAATCCGGGCGATGCGAAACGAAAGTCAGGCCGAAAACTGATGGCAACATCAGTAAACCGGTAAGCTCGTAAAAAAGCACCTGACATCGAGTAACCCTGTGATAAAGCGATAAAACCATATAAGGAAATATTGCCCCACACAAGCCGAATAAAAAACGGTAAAAAATAGGATAATCGACACAATTTGCCATTGTACCATCTACTTCATCCGCCATTATTTTCCCCGAATAAAAAAATTCTGAGGAAAAGTAAGCGACAAAATGCATTGACAAAAAGAAAAAAGTGAATATCCACAGAGTAGCGGTGATTTTACTGAAAATCATGAAACAACGGATTATGAGTTAGAACACCTGCATAGCCCACTTAATAAAAACGAAAAAAGAGTAATCTTATCGTTTGAAACTAATCTGAACGGAAAATTGTAATAAAGTAGTTTCGAATAGAAACGGCTCACAATAAACCGGACATGGCGAAGCAAAAACTACAAAAGGAAAAAGATACGGCAGAAATGATTTCATTAGCAAAAGGCGAAACAGACAGTCCTGTAAAACGGACAGACGATAAACCGGCTGATGAAACAAGGAAGCAGAAGTAATGTAAAAACATACGTAAAACGCATCCTATTCACACTCAAGGCGTACAATCAGTTATTCAGGAATACTACACATCAGTTATAATGTTCAAAGAGGGTACCCTAAAAGGTGCCCTCTTTCAATTTTAAATGACTGAAAAATTGAGTTTATACGTTTGTTTTACTGATACTCAGGGTTTGAAAATAAAATACACGGCCAGTATCAGAAAGAGGAAACCAATCAGCTGATTTAATTTGATGGTTTCGTGAAAAGCAAGGTATGAGAAAATCATAAAAACAGTCAGTGTAATTACTTCTTGCATTACTTTAAGTTGAACCAATGAGAACGGGCCACCGTTGCCCTGAAAACCGATACGGTTGGCAGGTACCTGAAAACAGTACTCAAACAGTGCAATACCCCAACTGAAAAGTATAACGCCAATCAATGAAATTTTACTAAACCACGGATATTGAACCAGTTTCAAATGTCCGTACCAGGCAAGTGTCATAAATATGTTGGAGCATAGAAGCAATCCAACGGTAATTAGTGGTTTCATTTGAAAAAATGCATTAAAAATAAGGCTGTCCGTAAACAGACAGCCTTAAGATGATGTTATTGTATTTTTACTACTTGTTTTGTTCTTTTGCCCAGCTATCTTTCAGTGATACAGTTCTGTTGAAGACCAGTTTGTCTTCAGTACTGTCAGCATCCACATTAAAATAGCCGATACGCTGAAATTGAAAATGATCAAGCGGTTTTGCCGTCTTTAGAAAATCTTCAGCATAACAATTGGTTAGCACCTTGAGCGATCCCGGATTAAGTAATTCGCGGAAATCACGTTCATCGGCTGACGGATCTTCGACTGAGAACAGGCGGTCGTATAACCGCACCTCTGCTGGCAAACAATGCGCAACCGATACCCAGTGAAGAGTTCCTTTCACTTTTCGGTTAGCTTCAGGCATACCGCTTTTGGTATTCGGATCGTATTCACAGTAAATTTCAGTGATATTACCTGCTTCGTCCTTTTTACATCCGGTACATTTCACAATATAGGCGTTTTTCAGCCTCACCTCCTGCCCTGGTGTCATACGGAAGAACTTTTTCGGTGCTTCTTCCATGAAGTCCTCACGTTCCATCCAGAGTTCACGGCTGAAAGCAATCTCATGTGTTCCTGAGTTCTCATCTTCAGGATTATTGATGGCTTCCATCATTTCCACCTGATCTTCGGGATAGTTGGTTATTATCAGCTTTACCGGATCGAGTACAGCACTCACCCGATTAGCGGTTTTATTAAGGGTTTCGCGGGCTGAATGCTCGAGCAAACCAATGTCAATCATTCCTTCCACCTTGGTATAACCAATTTTATCGATAAAATTGTGAATACTCTGAGGGGTAAATCCACGACGGCGTAATCCGCAAAGCGTAGGCATACGCGGATCGTCCCAGCCACTAACCAAACCTTCCTGAACTAATTGCAGCATTTTACGCTTGCTCATCACAGTATAAGTAATGTTTAGCCGGTTGAATTCAATTTGTCGCGGACGATAATCAGTATCCTGGAACTGGTCGATAAACCAGTCGTACAACGGGCGGTGAACTACAAATTCGAGAGTACAGATGGAATGTGTCACTCCTTCGAAATAATCGGACTGACCGTGTGCATAATCGTACATCGGATAAGCTTTCCAGGTATAACCGGTACGGTGATGTGGGTGCGAACTGATAACACGATACATAATCGGATCGCGGAAATGCATATTCGGTGAAGCCATATCAATCCTGGCACGCAGTACCATAGCACCTTCTGGTATCTCTCCGGTATTCATTTTTTCGAATAAAGCGAGATTTTCTTCTACAGGACGATTCCGATATGGACTTTCAGTTCCGGGTTCGGTAGGGGTACCTTTTTGTTTGGCAATGGTTTCGGCCGACTGTTCGTCTACATATGCTTTACCATCTTTAATCAGCTTCACTGCCAGATCCCACAACTGTTGGAAATAATCAGAAGCATAATATACATTTTCCCATTCGTAACCCAGCCATTTTATATCTTCCATAATAGAATCAACGTATTCCACATCTTCCTTTACCGGATTGGTATCATCGAAGCGAAGATTACAAATGCCATTGTAATCACGGGCAATGCCAAAGTCCATACAGATTGCTTTTGCATGTCCAATATGAAGATACCCGTTAGGTTCCGGTGGAAAACGGGTTTGAATTCTACCTGCGTTCTTACCGGCTGCAAGATCTTCTTCTACAATTGCTTCGATAAAATTTAAACTCCTTTTCGGAGTTTCTTCTGCATAATTATCAGTTGCCATAATTATCTTTTATTTATATCCGGACACGTCCGGATTATTAAAATGAAACTAATCGAAATAACCTTTTAGAATTCCGCGGGGTGAATTCTTGATAAATAAAAGTATCTCATCGCGTTCCTTCGTTGCTGAAAGTTCGGCTTGTACCCGTTCTACAGAATGTGAAATATTCATCCCCGACTGGAAAATAAAACGATAAACATCCTGTATATCGCGGATTTGTTCGTTGGTGTATCCTCTGCGACGCAATCCTATAGAATTAACACCGGCATACGAAAGGGGGTCGCGGCCAGCTGTGATAAAAGGAGGAACATCTTTGGTCACTTTGGAACCACCCTGTATCATGGTATGTGCACCGATACGGCTAAACTGATGTATCATGGTACCGCCACCAAGAACGGCATAATCATCGATTTCCACTTCACCTGCCAGCTGACAGGAATTGCTCATAATTACATGATCACCAACGACACAATCATGAGCTACATGACAATATGCCATCAACAGGCAATTACTGCCTACTACGGTTTTACCTTTGGAAGCGGTGCCACGGTTAACTGTTACAAATTCACGCAAGGTGGTATTGTCTCCGATAATAGCCAGCGAGTCTTCACCGTTAAATTTCAGATCCTGTGGAACTGCTCCGATAACCGCTCCGGGAAAAATATTACAGTTTTTTCCGATGCGAACACCTTCAAGTATGGTTACATTCGAACCGATGCGTGTTCCCTCACCGATAACTACATTTTTATCAATCGTAACAAAAGGTTCAATAACTACCGTAGGCGCAATTTTTGCATCAGGATGGATGTATGCTAAAGGTTGTTTCATTTATAAAATTATATTTTTTGACATACAGAACTCAGTGGAAGGATCGCTGAAAATCAGAAATGAATTTTCTGAAAAAATTTTAAAAGCCTGACCACGTTGTCTGTTATTATTATTATTTATTTTTTACAATCTGTGCCATAAATTCGGCTTCGGTGGTAATTAACCCACCAACAAAAGCATACCCACGCATGGTAGCTATTCCACGTCTGATTTCATCAACCAGCGAAACATGAAAAACAACGGTATCGCCGGGAACTACTTTCTGACGGAATTTCACATTATCTATTTTCATGAAATATGTAGAGTATCGTTCAGGCTCATCGAGTTGACTCAGCATCAGCAACCCGCCTGTCTGAGCCATTGCTTCCACCAGCAGCACTCCTGGCATTACCGGTTCATCGGGGAAATGTCCCATAAACAGTGTCTCGTTAACTGTGATGTTTTTAACTCCGACTATTGAACGTTCGCGTATTTCAATTATTTTATCAACCATGAGAAATGGCCATCGATGAGGCAGCATTTTGCGGATAGCCACTGTATCGAGAACCGGAGGAACAGTTTCGTCATAGACCGGTGCCTGAACTTCCTGCTTTTTAATTTCTTTGCGAATATATTTTGCCAGCTCGGTGTTGACTTTATGTCCCGGATAATTGGCTATGACTTTACCTTGTATATGTTTACCTGTCAGTGCGAGGTCACCTATTACATCAAGTAGTTTGTGGCGGGCAGGTTCATTATCGAATTTCAGATCACCGCTGATGATGCCGAACTCACCCACTTTCAGGTGAGGCTGATTCATCATGTCAGCCAATTTGTCAAACTCTTCCTGCTCCATCCGACGGTCATATATAACAATAGCATTTTTCAGATCGCCTCCCTTTATCAGATTTTGTTTGAGCAAAGGTTCGATTTCCCGCACAAAAACAAACGTTCTGGCTCCGGCTATTTCTTTTTCGAACTCGTCAAGCGAATCGATGGATGCAAACTGATTGGAAAGTATCGGAGAATCATAACCGATATGCACATCCACACTGAACTTATTATCGGGCAGCAATACTATTTTTGCACCGGTTTCGGGGTGTACATATTCCATTCTTTTGCGTACAACGAAAACATCTTTTTCGGTCATTGGCTGCTCTTCAATGCCTGCTTGCCGAATTCCCTCCATATAATATTTTGCGCTTCCGTCAAGAATTGGAAATTCGGGTGCATTCACTTCAATCAGACAGTTATCTATCTCAGACGCATAGAGTGCTGCCATTGCATGTTCGATGGTACTTACCTGAAATTCACCACGTTTCAACATAGTTCCGCGATTTGTATCAGTCACATAATCGGCCAGAGCACTTATTTCGGGCTTTGCCTCCAAATCTGTCCGTTTTATTCTGATGCCGGTAGATGGTGCTGCCGGATGAAATTTTATTTCTATTTCCAGACCGGTATGCAGACCTTTTCCTTTCAATTCAAAGGATGATTTCAATGTTTTTTGAGTTGCCATATCTATAGAATAAATCAATGAATAAAGGTGCTTGTATTCTGATAATCAGAACAGTTACCTTACAAATTCATAATTATATTTTTGAGAATACTTATTTGATTTTAGATTGCAGTTCTGCCAGCTGTTTCTGGAGTTCGTAAACAGTTTTCTGTAATTCGGGCAAATTCTTATATACAACGGAAGCTCGTCTGAAAGTTGTGACCGGTACCGCAGGGTAGCCCTGATATATCTGATTTGGAGTTTTCAATGATCCGGGAACTCCTGTCTGTGCTCCAAACACACTACCGTCGGCAATTTCAAGATGCCCGGCAATTCCTACCTGTCCGGCGAGTACACATTGTTTACCGAGTCTGGTTGATCCGGCGACACCCGATTGGGCAGCGATGACGGTGTTTTCGTCAATTTCCACGTTGTGGGCAATTTGCACCAGATTATCAATTTTCACCCCTTTGTGAATGATTGTATTGCCCAGGGTGGCACGGTCAATAGTGCTATTGGCCCCAATCTCGACATTATCTTCGATAATCACATTACCGGTTTGCGGGATTTTTCGATACGAACCATCATCAGTGGGTGCAAAACCAAATCCATCGGAACCGATTACAACTCCTGCATGCAAAATACAACGATCTCCAATGGTACAATCTTTTTCAATTTTCACTCCGGCATGCAACTGGCAGTTATTTCCAACTCTCGCTCCGTCGCCAATATATGTAAATGAGTCAAGAATAGAATAATTGCCAATTTCAGCATTATCGCCAACATACACATAAGGCGCCACATATACATTTGCCCCGATTTTGGCTGTTGGAGCAATATATGCCAGAGATGAAACCCCGTTTTTCTTTGGTTTATGTTCTTCGACAATTCCCATTAAAACAGCAAGTGACTCGTAGGCATTTTCTACTTTTATTAAAGTCGCTTTTACATCTCTTTCGGGCACGAAACTGCGGTTTACAAGAACAACGTCCGAATTGCAGTCGTAGATATAATGGCTGTATTTAGGATTGGATAAAAAACTTAGCGTTCCGGGTTTACCTTCTTCAATTTTCGAAAAATCGCTTACTGTTACTGTAGGATTACCAACGATTTCGCCGTTCAGAAAAGATGCAATTTGTTGAGCAGAAAACTCCATACTGTTAAAATTTAGGTTGCAAAATTACAAAAGAAATTCCAATTATCTATATATTCAACCACTCAATTTCTGAACGACGACCCGGATGTCCGTTCTGTTTACTTTCAGGAACAACAGACCAGTATGTTTTTTTTACAAGTCAAAGCCTGCAATAACAGAAAAAATGCTTTTCAACTTTTTTGGTAAGAACCTGTATATTCAGCATATCCGAAGCTTCAGCAATGTCTTTGACCGTTCCATCTTTCAGCAGAATATCAATGGTGTCATCTTTGGGACTATACGTATCGGTGGAAACGGTTTCGATGCCCAGGAAATATCCGGCTTCCTGTTCACTGATATTGAAATGATGCTGATATTCTTCCAGATATTGTTTTCGCAATGTTTCTCCTTTCTCTTTCTCAGTCAGAATTTCCACTTTGAAAAGTTTACGGTTCGAAAAATCGTGACAGAGTGTGGAAAGCACCTTATCGGGATGACTGCTCCAGACTTTAACCGCACTCAGTATGTCGGAGTCATCGAGTTGTGCAAAATGATCAAGTGTATCGGGTGAACTCTCAAAATGGTTTAGTGTAATATCCCCTGACAGGAAATACAGCAAAGAAGGTGGTCCAAACAATACTTCACCCTTCAAAGCCAGCTCCTTGGCTCTGCGCAGGATACTTATAAGCATTATTTCAGCGGCAATGGATGTTTTATGCAGATAGACCTGCCAGTACATCAGCCGGCGGGCAACCAGAAATTTTTCGATTGAATAAATTCCTTTTGCTTCCACCACCAGCTTGTCATTATGCACATTGAGCATTTTAATGATGCGTGCGGCTCCGATAATGCCCTCACTTACCCCGCAGTAGAAACTATCGCGGCTTAAATAATCGAGTCTGTCCATATCCAGCTGGCTTGATACCAGCTGATGTAAAAAATGTTTATGATAGTTATTGGTGAAAATATCGAGCGCCAGTGTCAGTTTTCCGCCAAACTCATCATTCATCCGCTGCATCATCCATAGTGAAATCTGTTCGTGCGCGATATCCCTGACAATACTGTTTTCGAGTGTATGCGAGAAAGGACCATGCCCGATATCGTGAAGAAGAATACAAGCCCGTACAGCTTCAGCTTCGTGTGCAGTAATCTCCTGCCCTGCTTCACGCAACTGATGAATAGCTTCACCCATCAGATGCATGGCTCCCAGCGAATGCAACATCCGCGTATGCTGTGCACCGGGATATACAAACGATGACAATCCCAGTTGCCGGATGCGGTTCAATCGCTGAAAGTACGGATGCTGAATGATATCGTACAGAAAATCATTCGGCACATTGATAAACCCGAAAACCGGATCGTTGATGATCTTTCTTTTGTTTTGTTTCTTCATAACTCAGTGCAGCAAGGTCATTTTTACTTTCCAAAGGACAGTTTAAGTTGCATACAGACAATGAGGGCGTCGGTTTACACAACGCCCTCAATATGTGTTCAGATTTTATTTTGCTGCCAGAATATCAGTCAGCCAACTCCAGACACGGGCAACGGTTCCGATTTCCAGTCTTTCGTCGGGTGAATGCACTCCGCGCATGGTAGGTCCGATGGAAATCATATCCAGATGCGGATATTTTTTCAGGAAAAGACCGCATTCCAGACCTGCGTGGATTGCTTTTACCTTGGGTTGAACATCGAAAAGTTTATTATAGCTTTTCTCTGCCACTTTCAGTATTTGGGATTCCAGGTTAGGTTTCCATCCCGGATAGCCATCACCATGAGTAACCTCACATCCTGCCAGCGTCAGCACAGACTCCACCTGATGTGCAATGTCATACTTGGCCGACTCTACCGAACTTCGCTGACTGGTCGTTATCAGCAGTTTTTTGTCTTCCTGCATTTTCACCGATGCCAGATTGGTGGATGTTTCCACAAGCCCGGGCATATCTGCACTCATCCTTTTAATACCATGCGGACAGGCATATATTGCATTCAGAATTCGGGCGGTGCTCCGACGGGTCATTGTACGTGCAGGTAATTCTTCCGAATGGAGTTCAATCCGCATACTGGTTTCTACCGCGAAGTTTTCATCCTCCAGCTCGGCTGCCACCTGATTGAAGATTACACGAACTTTTTCTTTATCTGCATAAGGAACACAAGCCACGGCCGATGCTTCACGCGGAATAGCGTTCCGAAGATTTCCACCGTCGATTTTCACGAGATGCAAATCCATTTCTTTGTGCATATTCCACAGAATCCGATTGAGTAGTTTATTAGCATTGGCCCTACGTTTGTCAATATCGTCGCCCGAATGACCTCCGAGCAATCCTTTTATGGTTACCGAAAAGGCAAAAAAGTGACGCGGAGTATCTTTTATTTTGTATTTGAGAGTGGCTGTAGTATCTATACCGCCAGCACAACCGACGAAAATTTCGCCATCGTCTTCGGAGTCCAGGTTGATAAGAACATCTCCTTTCAGCATATTATCGTCCAGTGCAAAAGCACCGGTCAGCCCCGTTTCTTCATCAGTGGTAAACAGACATTCCAACGCCGGATGCGGTAGATTGTCAGAGGCAAGAACAGCAAGCATGTATGCCATTCCGATGCCATTATCGGCTCCCAGCGTAGTTCCTTTTGCCTTTATCCAGCCATTGTCTTCAATAATCTGTATGGGATCCGTTTCAAAATCATGTTCCACATCGCTGTTTTTTTCGCAAACCATATCCATGTGTGCCTGAAGAATTACAGTTTTCCCGTCTTCATAATCCGGAGTTGCAGGTTTGGTGATCAGTACATTTCCGGCTTTATCTGTTACAGTTGGCAGATTATTTTTTTTACCAAAGTCTTCGAGGTAAGCCCGGACTTTATCCTCCTTTTTCGAGGGACGCGGTATCTGGGTTATCTCATAAAAATAATTCCAAACAATTGTTGGTTCCAGTGTTTTCATATTTATCTCGTTATTTGTTTTTTATCTGATGTGCAAATGTAAACAAAAGAATTGAAAGAAAATTTTGTAAA
>Ga0316603_10000306_pt1 | contig 25565 bp, 25 predicted proteins | sample OWC_soil_day10_n_FD_207649 | JGI IMG/M metagenome (GOLD analysis project Ga0316603, IMG submission 207649) | Wetland soil microbial communities from Old Woman Creek delta, Ohio, United States - OWC_soil_day10_noCT | ecosystem: Environmental > Terrestrial > Soil > Wetlands | place: USA: Ohio... | reverse complement strand
ATCGCGGTCCCGGTAGGGCGGGCGCCTCGGCATGCGCACGCCGAGCAGGGACTCCACGATGCGGCCCTCGGCGAGGGCGACCACCCTCGCGATGCCGATGAACGCAAGGAAGAACGGCACGCCGACGATCAGGATCGCGAGCCCCATCGACAGCGACAGGCCGACGGTGGCGAAGGTGAAGTATGCGATGCCCGTGACCAGCGCCAGCAGCAGGTACAGCAGGCAGAGGTAAGCGCGCGGATCCGCGTACACGCCGAAGAACCGCCCGAGCGCCGAGCCATAGGCGCGCGGGACCGGCGTCTTCAGCGCCTTCTGAATCGTCGCCTCGTTGGATCGGTAAGCGTCCGCCACTTCCTCCGGTGCCCCGTAACTCGAGACGATCCGGGCCAGTACGTCGCCCTCGACGTCCGCCGGATGCTGCGCCAGCTCGGCGCGCAGGTGCTCCTCCGCGTCGAACAAAGCGTCCTGGACCAGCGCCGGATCGGCACCGCGGAGTGCAGCTCGAAGGGCGTCGAGATACTGCTCGACCGTTCTCGGGGTGGCGGCCGTCATGACGAGGTCTCCTGGGCGGGGGCGGGGCTCAGCGTCGCGTCCACGAAGTCGCGTGTCGAGAGCCACGTCGCGCGCCACGCGGCGAGCGCCTCTCGCCCGAGCGGCGTGATCCGGTAATACCGCCGCGGCGGGCCGGCGTAGGACGGCACGATCCGGCTCGACAGCAGGCCGGCGGCGCTCAGGTTGCGAAGCACCGGGTAAAGCGCCCCGAGCTTGAACGGACCGGCGTTGTCGTGCTCGCCGGCAAGTCGGCGCGCGATCTCATAACCGTAGAGATCCTCGCCGGCCTCGCCGAGGACAGCCAGTAGCACCAGCGAGGTCAGGCCGGCGCTCAATTCGCGCTGGAACTTGCGGGTCTGCAGGTCCGCGAGTTCGGGGTTGGCCAGGTCTTCGTCGGATTGGAGGGTCACATTCGCCGACTCTTGTGCGTTGATGCCTAGTATTAGTTACAGAATACTATTACGAAGTCAACAGTATAGTTGTCTGGTGCGTAAGGCGAGGATCGTCTCCGCCGCAGGCAGGCGCTGGCTCCAGGCAGGCCGGTGGGTAGGAAGCCCCATTTCATGCGGGTCTCTGCGGTGTCAGGCAACGGGTGCAATCTGTAACATCCGGTCAGATCCGCGGAGAGTCTTGCCAGATGTCCACTGAACAGCAGAGATTGTTTGCACCGCGCCGCTACCTCAGCCGCCTGACCCGCGGGACCCTCGCGGTGATCATGGCCGGCGGACGCGGCGAACGCTTGCGGCACCTCACGGAGGATCGCTGCAAGCCGGCCACGCCGTTCGGCGGCAAGTTCCGGATCATCGACTTCGCGCTGTCGAACTGCGTCAACTCAGGCATCCGGCAGATCTCGGTGCTGACCCAGTACAAGGCGCACTCGCTGATCCAGCACATCCAGCGCGGCTGGGGCTACCTGCGGGGCGAGTTCGGCGAGTTCGTCGAGATCATCCCGGCGCAGCAGCGGCGCGGCGCCGAGTGGTACCAGGGCACGGCCGACGCGCTCTGGCAGAACATGGAGATCATCCGCGCGCACCGGCCGCTGCACGTGCTCGTGCTCGCGGGCGATCACATCTACAAGATGGACTACGGCCCGATGATCGGCTTCCACGTCGAGAAGGAGGCCGACATCACCGTCGGCGTCGTCGAGGTGCCGGTGGCGCGCGCGCGCGAGTTCGGCGTGCTCACCGTGGACGAGACCAACCGCGTGCTGCGGTTCCAGGAAAAGCCGATGGACCCGGAGCCCATGCCGGGCCGCCCGGACGTCGCGCTCGCCTCCATGGGCATCTACGTGTTCAACCCGCGCCTGCTCGAGCGGCTGCTGCGCGCCGACGCCGAGGACCCGGACTCGGCGCACGACTTCGGCCGCAACATCGTGCCGGACGCGATCGACAAGCTGCGCGTGTTCGCCTACCCGTTCGAGGACGTGCGTACCAAGGCGCAGAACTACTGGCGCGACGTGGGCACGGTGGACGCCTACTACGAGGCGAACATGGAGCTCGTGCGCGTATCGCCCGAGCTCAACATCTACGACGAGCAGTGGCCGATCTGGACCTACCAGGAACAGCTGCCGCCGGCGAAGTTCGTGTTCGACGACGACGACCGCCGGGGCGCCGCGATCGACTCGATGGTGTCGGGCGGCTGCATCATCTCGGGCTCGCGCGTGACCAACTCGCTGCTGTTCTCCAACGTGCGGGTCCACGATTACTCGACCATCGACGCGTCGGTGCTCCTGCCGCGCGTGCGCGTCGGCGAGCGTTGCGTCATCCGCCGCTCGATCATCGACGCGGGCACGCTGGTGCCGGACGGCATGCAGATCGGCGTGGACCCGGCGGCCGACGCCGAGCGCTTCTACGTCACCGAGGGCGGCGTCACGCTCGTCACCGCATCCATGCTGCGCGCCGCGCCGCGTGCGGGCTGACGCCGCGCAGTCCGGCCGACCGCGCCTCACACTCTCGAGGAATCACCCATGCTGAAGCGTGCCCCTGGGCCCAGGATGCTGGCGCTGCTGGCCGCAGTCGCGGCGCTGCTCACCGCCTGCACGACGCTCGGACCGGACCTCGTGGCGCCCCGGCTCAGCCTGGTCGGCGTGCAGATGCTCTCCACCGACATGTTCGCGCAGAAGTTCAAGTTGCGCGTTCTGGTGGAGAACCCGAACGACCTCGAGCTGCCGGTGCGGGGACTCGAGTACCAGATCATCATGATGGGCGACAGCTTCGCCGACGGCACGAGCAACGACGTGTTCCTGCTGCCGGCGCGGGGCGAGGCGGAGTTCGACATGCTGGTGACGACGAACTTCGTGAGCAGCTTCGGCCGGCTGATCAGCCGCGTCGGGGGCGGCAAGCTCGAGGACATCGAGTACGAGATCACCGGCAAGATCTACGTGGACAAGGGCGTGCTGCGCCGGATCCCATTCAGCCACCGCGGCACGGTGGACTTCTCGCGCGCGCTGAAGTCGGGCAAGTCCGAGCCTCGTCAGCTGTAGGCAGCATGGTGGTCCGGCGGCCGCGCGAGAGTCTGCGGCCGCCCGTGCGGCCGGCCAATCACAACGATTGGTAGAGCTGCTCGTACTCGACGACCTGGCGTTCCCAGGAGAAGTCCGCGCGCATCCCGTTGGACACCAGGCGTCGCCACAGCGCGGGCGAGTCGTACCACTCGAGTGCCTGCGCGATTGCCCAGCGCACGCCGCCGGAATCGAAGTCGTTGAACACGATGCCGGTGCCCTCGCCGGTGGCGGGGTCGAAGTGGGACACGGAGTCGGCGAGGCCGCCGGTGCGCCGCACGATCGGCACGGTGCCGTACTTCAGGCTGTACATCTGGTTGAGGCCGCAGGGCTCGTACATGGAAGGCATCAGGAAGATGTCGGCCGACGCCTCGATGCGATGCGCGAGCTCCTCGCTGTAGCCGCTGTAGAAGGCCGCAAGCCCGGGAAAGCTCTCCTGCAGTCCGTGCAGGAAGCGCTCGTAGTGGTGCTCGCCGCTGCCCAGCACCACGAGCCGCGCCGTGCCCGCGGCGAGCACTTCGGGCAGCACCTCGTACAGCAGATCGATGCCCTTCTGGTGGGTCAGCCGCGTCACCATGCCGATGAGCGGTGCGCTGGACGGGCCGGCAATGTGCAGCAGGTCCATCAGTGCCTGCTTGTTGCGCGCCTTGCCGGCGAGGTCGGTCGCATCGTAGCGGTGCGGCAGGTGGCGATCCGTCGCCGGGTTCCATTCTTCGTAGTCCACGCCGTTCAGGATGCCGTGCAGTGCCGCGCCCCGGGCCCGCAGGTCGGCGTCGAGTCCGTGCCCGCCTTCGGGCGTGCGGATCTCCTCGGCATAGGTCGGGCTGACGGTCGTGACGGCATCGGCGTGGATCACCGCGTGGCGCATGGGGTTGATGCGGCCGGCGCCGAGGTCCGGCTGGTGCAGCAGTGCCGGGTCCACGCCCGGCCCGAGGTCGCCGGACTGGCCGGCACCGAATACCCCCTGGTATCCGATGTTGTGGATCGTAAAGACGCTCTTCGTGGCGGCAAAAAGGCCGCGGTCCCATGCGTACGCCGAGCGCAACAGCAGGGGTGCGAATGCGGTGTGCCAGTCGTTTGCGTGCAGGATCTGGGGCGCGAATCCCATGCGCTGGCAGCTCTCGAACGCGGCACGCGTCAGCATGAGGTAGCGCACGTGCTCGTCCGGTGCATCCGAATAGATGCGCGGCCGGTCGAACAGCGACGGGCAGTCGACGAGGTAGACCCACAGATCGGAGTCCGGCACGCGTGCGGTGTGGATGCCGTAATGGAACACGTGCGGACCGACGCGCAGCGTGAGGCCCTGCAGGAAGTCCACGGGATGCCGGTCCACGCCGCGCAGGTCTATCTGGCCGTGCAGCGGCATGAACACCCGCAGGTCGTGGCCGCGGCGGGCGAGGTGGCGGGTGAGCGCCGCGGAGACGTCCCCCAGTCCGCCGGTCTTGGCAAACGGTGAGTACTCGGCGGAGATGAAACAGATGCGCACGGCGATCTCCGGGTTGGTTCGCAGCCCGTCGCCGGGGCGGGCTGCCGAGCGCGGCTCAGGAGCGCTTGTCGTCTTCTTCGCGATCCTTGTCGCGCTTCGGGAGCAGCACGTTCAGCATGCTCTCCTGCACCTTCGCGAGTGCCTCGAGATTCTGCCGGGTGATGTCGGCCACGGCCGCGAGCGGCGTGTGCGCGACGATCCTCGAAATCTGCGTCTGCACCGCTTCCTGCTGCTTCAGGAACATCTCGATGCTGCGCTCGAGGAAGCTCGCGAGGTACCCCTGCAGCGAGTTGCCGTAAAAGCGGATGATGGCCTCCAGCACCTTGGTGCTCAGGATCGGCCGGCCGGCCTGCTCCTGCTCGGCGATAACCTGCAGCAGGATGTGGCGGGTGATGTCGTTGCCCGTCTTGTCCTCGACGACCCGAAGTTTTTCCCCCTTGACGATCAGGCCCCGGATGTCGTCGAGGGTGATGTGCCGGCTCTGCGACGCGTCGTACAGGCGACGGTTCGCGTATTTCTTGATCAGGCGTTCTTGGCTCATGGGACCGCAGTGTACCTCAGGGCTGTTGCGCCGCAAAAACGAGCCCCGTGCGCCGGGCCGGCCGCGCTGCGTGCGGTGCGCCGCTCCCCCGGCTGGTCCTGCGCGGATCGGGACCCTACACTGTGGTCGATCCCGTCCACCTCCAGTTCAGGCCCGACATGTCCCAACAGCAGGTCCTCGAGCAGCTCCAGTCGCGGGTAGGCCAGGAAATCCACTGCAGCGACTGGGTGGAGATCACGCAGTCGCGCATCGACGCGTTCGCCAATGCCACCGGCGACGACCAGTGGATCCACGTCGATGCGGCACGCGCCGCGCGCGAGTCGCCCTGGAAGTCGACCATCGCGCACGGTTTCCTGACGCTGTCGCTCTACCCGATGCTGCGGGGGCTGGTGGCCGCCGACCAGCCGGTGTTCCCGGGCGTCCGGCAGGTGATCAACTACGGGCTCGACAGGCTACGGTTCCCGAGCGCCGTGCTGAGCGGCAGCCGGGTGCGCGCGCATTGCGTACTGCTCGAGGTCGGCGAGGTCAGCGGCGGCCTGCAGGTCAAGGAGCAGTACACGGTGGAGATCGAGGGCCAGCCGAAGCCGGCCTGCGTGGCCGAGGCCATCATGCGGCTGTACTTCTGATTCCGGCCCTCGTTACGGCGGCTTCTGGACTAATTCTCTCGCGGCATGAGCCGTCGCCGGTGGGTCCGCTATAGTCGGGCGAACGCCGCGAGTCACTGACCGGGGGGAATCCGATGATCTACGACAGCATCCTGCACACCATTGGCCGTACGCCCATCGTGCGCGTCAATCGCATCGCGCCCAGCCACGTCACGATGTACGTGAAGTGCGAGTTCTTCAATCCGCTGTCCTCCGTCAAGGACCGGCTCGCCATCGCGATCATCGAGGATGCCGAGCGCAGCGGTGCGCTCAAGCCCGGACAGACCGTGATCGAGGCGACGTCGGGCAACACGGGCATCGCCCTCGCCATGGTCTGCGCGGCCAAGGGGTATCCGTTCGTCGCGGTGATGGTCGAGACCTTCTCGATCGAGCGGCGCAAGATCATGCGCATGCTCGGCGCGAAGGTGATCCTCACGCCCGCCGCCGAGCGCGGCTCGGGCATGGTGCGCAAGGCCGCGGAACTCGCGAAGAAGCACGGCTGGTTCCTGGCCCGACAGTTCGAGAATCCCGCCAATCCGGCCTACCACCGGCAGACCACGGGCCCCGAAATCCTGAGCGACTTCGCCGGCCGGCGGCTCGACGTCTTCGTGACCGGCTGGGGCACGGGCGGCACGCTCACCGGCGCGGGCGAGATGATCCGGCTCGCCCGGCCCGAGGTCGAGATCGTAGTGACCGAGCCGGCCGGCGCGGCCCTGCTCGCCGGCGCGGAGTTCAAGCCGCACAAGATCCAGGGCTGGACCCCCGATTTCGTTCCCGCCGTCCTGAACCGCTCGGTTCCGCACCGCAACGTCCCCGTCACGGACGATGAGTCGATTGCGGCGTCGCGCGCGCTCGCCCGCAACGAGGGTATTTTCTGCGGCATCTCCGCGGGCGGCACCTTCGCGGCGGCCCTCAAGGTGGCCGAGACCGCGCCCGAGGGTTCGGTGATCCTGGCGATGTTGCCGGACACTGGCGAGCGCTACCTGAGCACGGTGTTGTTCGAGGGCGTGCCGGAGGGATCGGACCCGGAGCCCTGAGTCGTCGCGGGCGCCGCTTTCCCGGGGCCGGGCGCAACCCGTTGCCTGTTCGGTGCGAATGGGTGGGATAATCCTGACCCTTTCCCCAGGTTCGCGCCCGGCGGCGCGGCTTCAATGCATGTCTGACACTCTCAAGAAGGTGCTGCTCGGCGCCGTCGCGGGCGCGCTGCTCGTGCTCTTCTACGCCCACGTGAGCGACGAACGAGCGAAGCGCGATCCGGCCGCAGCGATGGGCGGCGGCCCGCAGGGCGGTCCTGCGGCTGGCGCTCGTCCCGCGGGCGGCCCCCCGTCGGGTCCGCCCGGCGGCGGCGCACCGGGACAGGGTGGACCCGCCAGCTCGGGTATGCCGCCGGTCGCCGTGGTCACGGCGCCGGTCCGTTCCGAGCGGCTCTCCTTCGAACTCGAGGCGCTCGGCACCGCCGGCGCGAACGAAGCCGTGGACATCACCGCGAAGGTCGCCAACCAGGTAACGGCCGTGCGGTTCGCCGAGGGGCAGCAGGTGCGACGCGGCGACGTGCTGGTCGAGCTCGACGGCGCCGAGGCGCGTGCCGACCTCGCGGTGGCTGAGGCCGCCCTCGCCGAAAGCCGCAGCCAGTACCAGCGCTCGCGGGAGCTCTACACCACCAAGGTGCTGTCCGACCAGCAGCTCGAGCAGATCGAGGCGACCTTCAAGGCGAACGAGGCTCGGGTCACCTCGGCCCGGTCGCGCGTCGGGGACACCATCATCCGCGCGCCCTTCGCGGGCCGGGTGGGACTGCGACGGGTGAGCGTGGGCAGCCTGATCAGCCCCGGCACGGTGATCACCACCCTCGACGACACCAGCACCATCAAGCTCGACTTCACCATCCCCGAGACCTTCCTGTCGGTCGTGACGCCCGGGCTCGAGATCGCGGCGCGCAGCGTCGCCTACCCGGACGCCAGCTTCGGCGGGCGCGTCTCTAGCGTCGACTCACGGGTGGATCCGGCGACGCGCTCGGTGACCGTGCGCGCCCTGCTTCCGAACCCGCAGGGGCTGCTCAAGCCCGGCATGTTCCTGACGGTGCGCCTGTCGCGCGGCGCCGTGGACGCGTTGATAGTGCCCGAGCAGGCGCTCGTCCCGGAGCAGGGCGACGTGTTCGTCTTCGTGGTCGCCGACGGCGTGGCCGAGAAGCGGCTGGTGCGCATCGGGCAGCGCCGCGTGGGTGACGTGCAGATCGTCGACGGACTCGCCGAGGGAGAACTGGTCGTGACGGAAGGCACGCAGAAGCTGCGTGACGGCGCCCCGGTGCGGCTCCAGGGCGCGCCGCCCGCGGACACGGCGGGAGCGGCGGGATGAAGATCTCCGAGATCTCGGTCAAGCGGCCGGTCTTCGCGACCGTCGTGAGCCTGCTGCTCGTGATCCTCGGGCTGCTCGCGTACTCGCGGCTCTCGGTGCGCGAACTGCCCGAGGTCGAGTCGCCGGTCGTGTCCATCGAGACGGCCTACCGGGGTGCGGCCGCCGACGTGGTCGAGACCAAGATCACCCAGATCATCGAGGACCGCGTCTCCGGCATCGAGGGCGTCACCAAGATCACCTCGCAGAGCGTGGACGGCCGCTCGAGCATCAACCTCGAGTTCGTCCCGGAAAGGGACGTGGACGGGGCCGCGAACGACGTCCGCGACCGGGTGTCGCGCGTCGCCGCGCAGCTGCCGCCCGAGGCGGATCCGCCCGAGATCGGCAAGGTGGACTTCAACGCCGAGCCGGTGATCTGGCTCAACCTGTCGAGCAGCACGCTCGACGTGCTCGAGCTCACCGACTACGCCGAGCGGGTGATCGCCGAGCGCCTCGGCGTGCTGCCGGGCGTGGCGCGGGTGCGCTTCGGCGGGGCGCGGCGCTATGCCATGCGGGTCTGGATCGACCGCGAGGCGCTCGCGGCACGGCAGCTCACGGTGACGGACATCGAGAACGCCCTGCGGCGCGAGAACGTCCAGCTGCCGGCGGGCCGCCTCGAGTCGTCGCAGCGCGAGCTCACGCTGCGCACCGAGACCGGACTCAACACCGAGAACGATTTCCGCGAGCTGGTGATCGGCCGGGGCGCGGACGGCTACCTCGTGCGGATGCGCGAGGTCGCCGACGTGCGCCTCGCCGCCGAGAACGACCGCACCCTGTCGCGCTCGAACGGCGTGCCTGGAATCAGCATCGGTGTAGAGCAGATCTCGAAGGCCAACACCCTCGAGGTCGCCTCGGCCGTGCGCGAGGAGATGGAACGCCTGCGCTCGGAGCTGCCGCCGGGCACGGTGCTCGAGGTGAACATGGACCGCTCCCTGTTCATCCGCGAGTCCATGAAGGAGGTGGTTCACTCGCTCGTCATCGCGATGCTGCTCGTGCTGCTCGTGATCTACCTGTTCCTCGGCAACCTGCGCGCCACGCTGATCCCGGCGGTCACGATCCCCGTTTCCATCATCGCCGCGTTCATGGTGATGTCCTGGTTCGGCTTCTCGATCAACGTGCTGACCCTGCTCGGCCTGGTGCTGGCCATCGGCCTGGTGGTGGACGACTCCATCATCGTGCTCGAGAACATCTACCGACGCATGGAAACGGGCGAGCCCCCGCTGGTCGCGGCCGTGGACGGCAGTCGCGAGATCGGCTTCGCGGTGATCGCCACCACGCTGGTCCTCATCGCGGTGTTCGTCCCGATCTCCTTCCTGCAGGGCAACGTCGGGAAGCTGTTCCGCGAGTTCGGCATCACCGTGGCGGCCGCCGTGGCGTTCTCCTCGCTGGTGGCGTTGACGCTCACGCCGATGATGACCTCGAAGCTGCTGGCCGGCGGCGCAACGCGCTCGTGGCTGTCGAACTCTGTGGACGCGTTCTTCCACCGGTTGTCCGCGGCGTACGACAGATTGCTGCGGCGGCTGATGACGCGGCCGTGGCTCGTGATCGGCGCGACCTTCGCCGCCATGGCGATCGCGGCGGTCCTGTTCCGGGCGCTGCCGAGCGAACTCACGCCCCCGGAGGACCGCGGCATGATGTTCGTCGGCATGACCGGACCGGAGGGTGCCTCGCTCGACTACATGGACCGCCACGCCCGGATGGCCGAGGAGATCATGATGCGCGAGGTCGAGGGCGGCGAGGTGGTGCGCGCCAACATTCGCATCCCCGGCGGCTTCGGCGGGGCGAGCGAGCTCAACCAGGCCCGCGGCTTCGTGGTGCTGGCGCCCTGGGGCGAGCGCGAGCGCAGCGCGGACCAGATCGCGCAGGCCGTGCGGGTGCAGCTCAACCAGATCCCTGGGGTGCGGGGCTTCGTCGGCGCGCCGGGCGGTTGGGTGCGAGGCGGGGGCTCTCCGGTGCAGATCGTGATCGGCGGCACCGAGTACACCGACCTCGTGCAGTGGCGTGACATCGTGATGGAGCGCATGCAGGAGAATCCCGGTCTCACCAACGTGCAGTCGAACTACGAGGAGCGCAAGCCGCAGGTCAGGGTCGCCGTGGACCGTGACCGTGCTGCCGACCTCGGCGTTTCGCTGCAGACCGTCGGGCGCACGCTGGAGACGGTGCTGGGCTCCCGGATCGTGACCACGTTCGTCGACCGCGACCGTGAGTACAACGTGATCCTGCAGGGGCGCGCGGAGGACCGCGCGACGCCCTCGGACCTCGACAACCTGTACGTGCGTTCGGACCGGACCAACGAGCTCATCCCGCTGTCGAACCTCGTGCAGCTCACCGAGGACGCGGGCCCGACGCGCCTCAACCGCTTCGACCGGCTGCGCGCCATCACGATCAGCGCGGCGCTCACGCCCGGCTATCCGCTCGGCGAGGCGCTCGAATTCGTCGAGCAGGTCGTCGCGAAGGAGTTGCCGGCCGCCGCGAGGCTCAACTTCGACGGCGAGTCGCGCGAGCTGAAGAACTCGGGTGGCCAGCTGTACATAGTGTTCCTGCTGGCGCTGGTGGTAGTGTTCCTGGTGCTCGCGGCGCAGTTCGAGAGCTTCCTGCACCCGTTCGTGATCATGACCACCGTGCCGCTCGCGGTCATCGGCGCGCTGCTCGGCCTGTGGATGTACGGCATGTCGATCAACGTGTTCAGCCAGATCGCGGCCATCATGCTGGTGGGCCTCGCGGCCAAGAACGGCATCCTGATCGTCGAGTTCGCGAACCAGTTGCGCGACCGCGGCATCGAGTACCGGGAGGCGGTGATCGAGGCCGCCGCCATCCGCCTGCGCCCCGTGCTCATGACCAGCCTGTGCACGGCGTTCGGGGCCCTGCCGCTGATGCTCGCGAGCGGGGCGGGTGCGGAGGCCCGGCAGGCGATCGGCGTCGTGGTCTTCTACGGCGTGATGATCTCGGTCGTCCTCACCCTGGCCGTGGTGCCGGCCGTGTACACACTCGTCGCGCGCAACACCAGGTCGCCGATGGCCGTCTCGCAGCGCCTCGAGAGCCTGCGGGCGGCGATGTCCGGCAAGGCGGCCGCCACAGACTGAGCGAGAGCCCGACCATGGCCCAGACCCCCTACCAGCAGCTCGAACAGGAATTCCGGCGCCTGCACGCGTTCCGCGGCGCGGCCAGCCTGCTTCGATGGGATGCGGCCGTGATGATGCCCCGCGGCAGCGCCAGTGTGCGGGGCGAGCAGCTGGCGGCGCTCGAATCGGAATGCCACGCGTTGCTGACCACGCCGCGCGTGTCGCGGCTGCTCGAGCGTGCCGACGCCAACGAGGCGCAGCTCGAGGACTGGCAGCGGGCGAACCTGCGCGAGATGCGCCGCGAGCGCGACCGGGCGATCGCGACACCGCTGTCGCTGGTGATGCGGATCGCGCGCGCCACCGCCGTCGCCGAGGTGCGCTGGCTGGAGGCCAAGCAGGAGTCCAATTTCGCGCTGTTCGCTCCCCACCTCGAGGAAGTCGTCGCGCTCACGCGCGACAAGGCCCAGGTGCTGTCGCAGGCGCTCGGGCTCGAGCCCTACGACGCCCTGATCGACGGCTTCAGCCCGGGCTTCCTGAGCGCCGAGATCGATCAGCTGTTCCGCGTCGTGTCGCAGCGCCTGCCGGGCCTCATCCGCGACGCGATCGAGCTGCAGGCCGGGCGGCCCCCGCTGCCGATCCCGGGCAAGGTCGGCACCTCGAAGCAGCGCTCCCTCGCCGTCGAGGTGATGCGCGCGCTCGGCTTCCCCTTCGACCGCGGTCGCCTCGACGAGAGCGACCACCCGTTCACGGAGGGCGTGAGCGGCGACGTGCGCGTCACCACGCGCTTCGTGCCGCAGGAGCCGTTCACGGGACTGATGGGCGTGCTTCACGAGACCGGACAGGCGCTCTACGACCTCGGGCTGCCGGAGGCGTGGCGCGACCAGCCGGTCGGCCGCGACCGCGGCATGGCGCTCGAGGAGAGCCAGTCGCTGCTGCTCGAGATGATCGTCGGCCGAAGCCGTCCGTTCCTCACCTACCTGCGTCCGCTGCTCGAGAAGCACTTCGGCGTGACCGGTCCGGAGTGGGAGGTGGACAACCTCTATCGAACGCTGGCGCGCGTCCGCCGCGGTGCGATCCGGGTGGACGCGGACGAGCTCACCTATCCGGTGCACATCATGCTGCGCTTCGAGCTCGAGAAGCGGATCCTCGACGGCACGCTGCCCGTGCGCGACCTGCCCGAGGCCTGGAGCGAGGACCTCGAGGGCCGGCTCGGGTTGCGGCCCGCGAGCGATGCGGAAGGCTGCCTGCAGGACGTGCACTGGGCGGTCGGCTCGTTCGGCTACTTTCCCTCTTACGCGCTCGGCGCCTTCATTGCCGCGCAGTTCCACGAGACGCTGCGCAACGACCTGCCCGAACTCGACGACGAGATCGCCGCGGGCCGATTCGGCGGACTGATCGGCTGGCTGCGCGAGAATGTGCACAGCGTGGGGGCCAGCCTGGGCTCGCAGGAGCTGATCAGGAATGCGACCGGCCGCACGCTCTCGGCCGCGCCGTGGCTGCGCTACGCCGAAGGCAAGTACCTCGACGAGGCCGGCTGAGCGTGAACGCCGTCTCCGTCCTTGCCCCCGCCCGCACTTCGAGCACCTTCCGGCGGCTGCAGGCCCGGCTGCGCGGACTCGCGGGCAAGGCCATCGACGACTACGCGATGATCGCCGAGGGCGACCGCGTGATGGTGTGCCTGTCGGGCGGCAAGGACTCCTACACGCTGCTCGACGTCCTGCTGTCCCTGCAGCGCAGCGCGCCCGTGAGGTTCGACCTCGTCGCCGTCAACCTCGACCAGAAGCAGCCGGGATTTCCTGCGCAGGTGTTGCCGGAGTACCTCGCGGCGCTCGGAGTCCAGTACGAGATCCTCGAACAGGACACCTACAGCGTGGTGAAGCGGGTGGTCCCCGAGGGCCGCACCATGTGCGGGCTGTGCTCGCGCCTGCGCCGCGGCCGGCTGTACCGCTACGCGACCGAGAACGGCATCACCAAGATCGCGCTCGGCCACCACCGCGACGACATCGTGGAGACGCTGTTCCTGAACCTGTTCTTCGGCGGTCGCCTGAAGGCCATGGCGCCGAAGCTGCTGTCCGAGGACGGCCGCCACGTCGTGATCCGCCCGCTCGCGTACGTGCCCGAGCAGGAGATCGAGCGCTACGCGCGGGCGCGACAGTTCCCGATCATTCCCTGCCGGCTCTGCGGCTCGCAGGACAACCTGCAGCGCGTCGCGGTGAAGAAGATGCTCGCGGACTGGGAGCGCGAATATCCGGGCCGCACCGAGACCATCTTCTCCGCCCTGCGCAACGTGAGTCCCTCCCAACTCGCCGACCCGACCGCGTTCGACTTCGCGGGGCTCGACCGGCTGCGAGTGCCCGCGAGTGCCTCCGATTCTGCGGAGGCGCCGGACGCGGAGCCGTGGGAGTCGCAAGGCTGAGGCGCGCGCCCCAGCGGCGGCACCGACCCGGGTTCGCGGTCGCGGTCGTACCGTATCATGCCGTGATGCGACGCTCCAACGCCGACGCCGTCGATACCCCGCCGCCCAGGCCGCTCCCCGGGAGTTACTGGGTCGTGCCCGGCCGATTCCTGGTCGGCGAGCACCCGGGCTCGCGGTCGCGCGCCGAGGCGCTGGAGCGCCTGCGCTCGCTGCTGCGAGCCGGGGTGAGCTGCTTCGTGGACCTGACCGAGCCGAGCGAGATGCCGGGCTACGAGAGCTTCCTGCCCTTCTCGACTCCCTCCGGCCGCCGCATCGAGTACCTGCGCGAGCCGATCGCCGACCATTCCGTGCCGACGACGCGCGAGACCATGGCGCGGTTGCTGGCCGCGGTGGACCAGGCGCTGGCCGCGGACCACGTCGTCTACCTGCATTGCCGCGCCGGCATCGGTCGCAGCGCGATGGCGGCCGGCTGCTGGATCGCCAGCCAGCCGGTTTTGACCGGCGATCCGCTCGAGCGACTGCAGGTGCTGTGGCGGCAATCGGAGCAGTCGGCCAACTGGCCGGTCGTGCCGGAGACGGCGGAGCAGGCGGAGTTCGTGCGCACCTGGTCTCCCCGGCACGCTGCAACGCTGCGTCCGGCGCCGGTCGCGGCCGCGCCTTCGATGTCCGGCCCTTCGCTGGCCGACCGCGTGCGTGGCGCGTTGCTCGGACTGGCCGTGGGCGATGCGGCGGGGGAGGGCCACGCGCTGAAGCGCCCGCCGACGGGTGGCTGGACGCAGCACACGTCGCTGGCCCTGTGTCTCGCGGAAAGCCTGCTCGAGCTCGGCACTTGCGACGCCCGCGACCAGATGGAGCGCTACCTGCGCTGGCAGCACGAGGGCTACCTGTCCGCCCGGGGCCAGCCCGGGCGGCCGACGCCCGACGTCGCGCGTGCGCTCGCCACTTACCAGTGGCGCGGACTGCCGATGGCGGGCTCGCACGATCCCCGCGACCGGACGACGGCGAGCCTGCCGCGCGTGGTCAGTGCCGTGGCATTCTCAGCAGGCGACCCGGCCGCCGCCATCGCGCTCGCCAGCGAGTGCTCCCGCACGACTCACCAGTCGCCGGTCGTGCTCGACGCCTGCCGCTACCTGGCCGCCCTGTTCCTGGGCGCGCTCGGCGGCGGGGAGCCAAAGGCCGTGCTGGGCGGACTGTACGAACCGGTGGCGGGCCTGTGGTCGGCACGACCGCTGCGGCCGGAGATCGTCGCTGCGGCCAGCGTGCCCGCAGACGAGGCGATGAGCCGCGGGAACTCCGACGCCTTAAATGCGATCACCCTCGTCCGTGCGGCGGTGCTGCAGACCGGTGACGTACCGGGCGCCGTGCAGCGCGCGCTCGGCCTGAGTCGCGACCCGGCCCTGGCGGGGGCGCTCGCGGGGTCGCTGGCCGGTGCGTTCCTCGGCGCCGACTCGATCCCGCCGACCGTGACGGCCGGCCTGCCCGGCCTGGCCCGGGTGGAAGAACTGGCGGCGCGCCTCGCCGCGGCCGCACGGGCGGGACGGGCACCTGCAGCGGGATCGCGACGGTGACCCGGTCGTTGGAACGCCGGCCCGCGCGGCGCACGCCCGCGTGGACCGAACTCGACGACGAGGCGCTGCTCGACCTGCGCTTCTGCGAACTGCGACTGAGCCTGGCCAATTCGCGGCTCGAGCCGTCCATCGAGCGGCTGTACGGCGAACTCGCCCGCAAGGGCGTTCGCTTCCGTCCCCACGTGTGGCTGGCGGAGGAATGGTTCTCGCCGGACGGCATCCCGGGCATCGCCATTCCCTTCTACGTCGCGCACCCGCGCCTCATGCGGCTCGAGCGCCGCTTCATGCACGAGGTGGAAGGCGGCAACGACAAGTGGCTCATGCGCATCCTGCGCCACGAGACCGGTCACGCGATCGACACGGCCTTCGGGCTGCGTCGCCGCAAGGCCTGGCGCGAGACCTTCGGCAAGGCCTCGCGACGCTATCCGAGCCGCTACTCGCCGCGCCCCGGCAGCCGCAACTTCGTGCTGCACCTCGGCCACTGGTACGCGCAGAGCCACCCGACCGAGGACTTCGCCGAGACTTTCGCCGTCTGGCTGCCGCCGCGTTCGCGCTGGCGCAGCCAGTACGCGGACTGGCCAGCGCTCGCGAAGCTGGACTACGTCGACCGGGTGATGGGTGAGTTGCGCGGCCAGCGTCCGACGAACCTCGACCGCCGCGTGGTGGAGCCGCTCGCCGAGAACACCCGAACGCTGCGCGAGCACTACCGGCGCAAGCAGGCACGTTATGCGCTCGACACGCGGCGCTCCTACGACCGCCCGCTGCTGCGGGTGTTCGTCCCGCGCGAGGCGCGCCCGCGCGCGGTCGCGGCGAGCCGCTTCCTGCGCGAGATGCGGCCGCAGCTCGCGCGGCTGCTGGTGCGGCGGGCACGCATGCACCCCTACCTCGTGAACCACGTGATGCGCACCGCCGTGCAGCGTGCGCGCGTGCTGGACCTCAGGCTCAAGGCCGGGCAGCGCCGCGCCAAGCGGGAGGTGCTCGAGATGCACGAGCGCATCATGATGGAGATGCTGCTGCGCGACCGGGAGAACTACGCCCTATGAAGATCCTGCGCGTGCTCGTGCTGGTGCACGAGACGCTGGTGCCGCCCGAGGACACGAGCGGCTACACGCCCCAGCAGATCGACGAGTGGCGCACGGAGTACGACGTCACCTCGACGCTCCGGGCCATGGGCCACGAGGTGCGCGTGCTCGGCATGGGCGACAGCCTCGCCGAGCTGCGCAATGCCGTCGCCGAGTGGAAGCCCGACATCGCCTTCAACCTGCTCGAGGAATTCCAGGGCATCGTCACCTACGACCAGCACGTGGTGGCGTTCCTCGAGCTCATGCGCCTGCCCTACACCGGCTGCAACCCGCGCGGCATGATGATCTCGCGCGACAAGACGCTGTCGAAACAGGTCCTCGCCTACCACCGCATCCCGACCGCGAAGTTCGCGCTGCTGCCGCGCGGGCGGCGCTACCGTCCGCCGAGCCGGTTGCGCTTCCCGCTGTTCGTGAAGTCGGCCACCGAGGACGCCTCGCTCGGCATCTCCCAGGCCTCGATCGTGCACGACGGACAGAAACTGAGCGAGCGGGTGCAGTTCATCCACGAGCAGACGAACTCGGACGCGCTCGTCGAGGAATACATCGAGGGTCGCGAGATCTACATCGGCATCGCCGGCAACGAGCGCCTCACGACCTTCCCGCTGTGGGAGCTGAACTTCGGCACGCTGCCCGACGTGATGGCCGGCATTGCCACTCGCAAGGTCAAGTGGGACCGCAAGTACCAGCAGAAGCACGGCATCGACACCGGGCCGGCGCGCGACCTGCCCGAGGGACTCGACCGGCGCGTCGCGCAGCTCGCGCGGCGCATCTACCGCGCGCTCTCCCTGAGCGGTTACGCGCGCATCGACCTGCGCCTGAAGCCCGACGGCAGCGTGTTCGTGCTCGAGGCCAACGCGAACCCGAACCTCGCGCAGATCGAGGATCTCGCGACCTCGGCTCTGTCCGCCGGCGTGGGTTACCAGGCGCTGCTCGAGCGCATCATGCGGCTCGGCCTCGCGTACCGGGCGGCGTGGCGCGAGACGTGAGCACGCCGCCGACCGACGTGCGCGCGCAGGCGCAGGCCGCCGTGGCGGCGCTGCGCGCGGGCCGGCACGTCGAGGCGCGCCGCCTGTTCGAGCAGGTCATCGCTGCCGGCCCGGCGGATGCCAGCGTCCACCTCGGCCTCGCCTACGCCTGCCTCGGGTCGCAGGACGCCGCGGCGGCGCTGGCCGCCACCGAACGCGTGCTGGCGGCGGACCCTCGCAACCTCCGGGCGCTGCTCCTCAAGGCCGACCACCTGCAACGCAGCGGCGACGCACGCGCCGCCGTCGCTCACTACCAGGCCGTCGTCAAGGCCGCCTCATCGCAGGGTCAGTTGCCGCCCGACCTCGCCCGGGAGGTCGCGCGGGCCCAGGCGACGTGCCAGCGTCACGCGACGCAATTCGAGGCCTCGCTGCGCGAGCGACTCGGTCCCCTCGGCCTCGACTCGGTCCCTTCCGGGCGATTCGCGCAGTCGCTCGACATCCTGTTCGGGCACCGGCGGATCTACGTGCAGGAGCCGCGCAATTACTACTTCCCGGGACTGCCGCAGGTGCAGTTCTACCCGCGCGCCGATTTCCCGTGGCTCGACGCCGTCGAGGCGGCAACGGACGACATTCGCGAGGAACTGCGGGCGGTGCTGCGCGAGGACGGCGCCTTTGCACCGTATGTGCAGAGCGCGCCCGGCCGGCCGCGCCCGCAAGGGAACGCGATGCTCGACAACCCCGACTGGAGCGCTTTCTACCTCTGGAAGGACGGCGCCGTGGTGCCCGCGAATGCGGCTCGCTGCCCGCGCACGGTCGCCGCGCTCGAGGGCGTGCCGATGTGCCAGCTGCCGGATCGCTCGCCCTCGGTCCTCTTCTCGCTGCTGCGGCCGCGTACGCGGATCCCGCCCCACAACGGCCTGGTCAACACGCGGCTCATCTGCCACCTGCCCCTGATCGTTCCGCCCGGCTGCGGCTTCCGGGTGGGCAACGAGACCCGCGAGTGGGTGGAGGGCAAGGCCTGGGTGTTCGACGACTCGATCGACCACGAGGCATGGAACGACAGCGACCGGACGCGCGTGATCCTGCTGTTCGAGATCTGGCGGCCCGAGCTGAGCGCCCAGGAACGCGCGCTGGTGCATGCCATGTTCTCGGCCATGGACGAGCACGCCGGGCAGAAGCCGGCCTGGGAAATCTAGACGTGCCGTGCGGCGGGGCTCAGGGGTGCTCGGCCGGGCGACCCTCGTCGGCGAGTTCCCGCCGGGCCCCTTCGATCCAGTCGAGCAGGTGCGGATCGGCCATCGCCAGATCGACATAGGCCTGCGCCGCCGTCGACAGCGACGCGCCGTAGGTGTTGAACCGCAGCACCACCGGCGCATACATCGCGTCGGCGATGCCGTAGCGACGGCCGAACAGCCACGCGTCCTGCTCAGCGTGGCGGGCGAGGCAGTCGCACCAGAGCGTGTCGATGCGCTGCACGTCGGCGTGCGCCGACGCGTCGAGGGGGACGTGGAGACCGCGGTCGGCCGCTCGCAGCGACCACGCGGAGCGCATCGCGGCGAATCCGGAGTGCATCTCGGCGCTGATGGAGCGCGCCTGTGCGCGGGCCGCCGCGTCGGCCGGCCAGCCCGCACCGCCGGCCCGCTCGCTCAGGTACTCGCAGATCGCCAGCGAATCCCAGACCACGAGGCCGTCGTCGAGCAGCACCGGCACCCGCCGGCTGGGCGAGTAGCGCCCGATCTCGTCGCGAAAGCGCGGCGTGTCGAGTGGCAGGCGGATCTCCTCGAAGGGGAGACCGAGATGGCGCAGCAGCATCCAGGGCCGCAACGACCATGAGGATAACTGCTTGTCGCCGATGACGAGCCTCAGCATAGTGGGTCTGTTCCCGGGCCGGCGCTGCGCCGGCGCTGCTTCAGAGCGTGTGTCCGATATTCTGGAAGTGCGTGCGCTCGAACGCGCTCTGGCAGTCGAAGCACCGGCTCGCGAACGGCGCAGCGCGCAGGCGGGCCAGCTCGATCGACGAGCCGCAGGCTTCGCAGTGCCCGTAGCTGCCTTCGCCCAGGCGCCGCATGGCCGTGTCGATCAACCGCAGCTCCTCGAGGTCCCGGTCGATCTCCGCGAGATTCACGTCCACCATCAGGTCCGCGAAGGAGTCGTCCTCGAGGTCGCGAACCTGGTCCGCGATCATCGCGTACTGCTCCTGATCGCTCTTCAGCAGCGTCTGGCGGATCTCCTCGCGCAGCTGGCTGGCGCGGGTGTTCATGGTCGCGCGAAGTTCGTCGAGTTGGCGGGCATCCAGGTCGTGGCTCATCGTGGGCTCCCTGCACGGCTCGCGCCCGCATCGCACCGATGCCGGCGGCCGCCCCAAGCATTGTCCGGGCGCCGGTCCGGACCAATAGGGGGATTGCGCAGGGGACTCTCGCGGACTCTCGCACCGTCGTGGCACTTAGTGAGGCCCGGGATGTCATAATTGCGCTGCAAAATCCGGATGCGGGAGTGGCAGCGAGGCTGCGGCACCGCCAACGACCAGGAGATGGGAAATGGAGGATTCAGGAACCAAGGGCGTCCGCACTCGTCGGACAACCGCCAAGAAGCCGGCTGCCGGGACCAAGGCCCCGGCCGCTCCGGCCAAGAAGGCCGCAGCACCGAAGAAGGCGCCGGCGGTCAGTCGGACCGTCGAGCCGCAGCCGTCCGCCGCATCGGTGACGACGGTCGAGCGCGACGAGATGGTTCGCATCGCGGCGTATTTTCGTGCCGAGCGGCGCGGTTTCGCGCCGGGCTACGAGGTTGCGGACTGGCTGGCGGCGCAGACGGAAGTCGCGGAACGCGTCGCGCCGGCCAAGCCGGCCAGGAAGCGCGAGGGCGGCTGAGCCGCCGCCTGACGCCATCGTGGATCACGGGCTGCGCTGCTGGAAGTGCGGGGCGTCGCTCGCGGATTACACATTACCGCTGCGACGCCTCGAGGAATGCCGTGGCTGTGGCGCCGAGCTGCACGCCTGCCGCATGTGCGAGTTCTACGACACCTCGAAGGCCAAGCACTGCCGCGAGCCGGTCGCCGAGGAAGTGAAGGACAAGGCCGTCGCCAACTTCTGCGACTACTTCCGTCCGACGCCCGCCGCCTACCGCCCCGACGAGCTCACCGCCGCCGAGCGGGCCCGCGCCGAGCTCGAGGCCCTGTTCGGCAAGCGATGAGACTGTCATTCTGACCGGCCGCGCCGGCGGCGATCCCACGGAGCCCACGAGTCATGACCCTGAGCCGAGCGTTCGTTCACGCCGTCTCCACGGCCCTTGCCGTCCTCGCGACGGCCCAGGCCGCGAGCGCTGCGCCCGCCGCAGCCGAGAGCCTCGCCCCCGTGCGTCCCAACATCTACGCGCCCGTGACGCTGACCGCCGACCTCGGCTCGCTCACGGCCAAGGAGCGCGAGATGCTGGGCCTGTTCATCGAAGCAGCCGAGATCATGGACGCGCTGTTCTGGCAGCAGGCCTATCCGGGCGATCGCGCCGCCCTGCTGGGGAAGATCGAGGATCCGGCGATGCGCCGCTTCGTCGAAATCAACTACGGACCCTGGGATCGCCTGGCCGGCAACGCGCCGTTCGTACCGGGCGTGGGCGCCAAGCCCCCGGGTGCCGGCTTCTACCCGCTCGACCTCACCAAGGAGGAGTTCGAGCGCGCCAACCTTCCGGGCAGCCGTAGCGAGTACACGGTGCTTAAGCGCGACGCCAAGGGCGAGCTCGAGGCGGTGCCGTACTCCGTCCACTGGCGCGAGCCGCTGGAGCGTGCTGCAGTCCTGCTCGAACGCGCCGCGGGCCTGGCCGAGGATCCCGGCCTGCGCAAGTACCTCGAGCTGCGCGCCGCCGCGCTGCGCACCGACGAGTACCGTGCGAGCGACCGGGCCTGGCTCGACATGAAGGACAACCGGCTCGACGTCGTGATCGGGCCGATCGAGACCTACGAGGACAAGCTCTACGGCTACAAGGCCGCCTTCGAGGCCTACGTGCTGGTCAAGGACCTCGAGTGGAGCAAGCGGCTGGCGAAGTACGCCGCGATGCTGCCGGCGCTGCAGCGCGGCCTGCCGGTGCCGGACGCCTACAAGGCCGAGACGCCCGGCACGGACTCCGACCTCAATGCCTACGATGTCATCTATTACGCCGGCGACTGCAATTCGGGCTCCAAGACCATCGCGATCAACCTGCCGAACGACGAGCAGGTGCAGCTCGAGAAGGGCACGCGGCGGCTGCAGCTCAAGAACGCCATGCGCGCCAAGTTCGACTCGATCATGGTGCCCATTGCGGGCGAGCTCATCACGCCCGAACAGCGCAGTCACGTCACCTTCGACGCGTTCTTCGCCAACACCATGTTCCACGAGGTCGCGCACGGGCTCGGCATCAAGAACACGGTGGACGGCAAGGGCACGGTGCGCAACGCGCTCAAGGAACTCGGCGCCGGCATCGAGGAGGGCAAGGCCGACGTGCTCGGGCTCTACATGGTCACGAAGCTGCACGAACAGGGCGAGCTCGGCGGCAAGCTCGAGGATTACTACGTGACCTTCCTCGCCGGCATCTTCCGTTCGGTGCGCTTCGGCGCGGCCCGGGCCCACGGCGAGGCGAACATGGTGCGATTCAACTTCTTCGCCGACCGCGGCGCCTTCGCCCGGGACGCGCAGGGCTACTACCGCGTGGACATGGCGGCCATGCGTCGCGCCGTGGACGAGCTGTCGGGCGTGCTGCTCAAGCTGCAGGGCGACGGCGACTATGCCGGCGTGCAGGCGCTCACGAAGCAACTCGGCGTAATTCGTCCGCAGCTGCAGGCCGACCTCGACCGGCTGTCGAGCCGCGCCATCCCGGTGGACGTCGCGTTCACGCAGGGCAAGGCCGTGCTCGGCCTCGACTGAGACGGAACCGGCCATGACCCGCATCGTCCGCGTGCTCGAGGGTCGGCCGCGCGACCTCGGTGGGTTCAGCGTGCGTCGCGTGCTGCCGGCGCCCGGCCTGCAGACGGTCGGCCCGTTCATCTTCTTCGATCACATGGGGCCGGCGACCTTCACACCGGGCGCCGGCGTGGACGTACGCCCGCACCCGCACATCGGTCTTGCGACGGTCACGTATCTCTTCGCGGGTGCGTTCATGCACCGCGACAGCCTCGGCACGGCGCAGCTGATCCGTCCGGGCGACGTGAACTGGATGGTCGCAGGCCGCGGCATCGCGCACTCGGAGCGCACGCCGCCGGCGGAGCGCGCGGCGCCGGGCGGCGCGGCGATCCACGGCATCCAGACCTGGATCGCGCTGCCCCGCGAGCGCGAGGAGACTGAGCCGTCCTTCGAACATCATCCGGCGGCGACGCTGCCGGAGGTCCGTGAAGGTGGCGCAATCCTGCGCCTGATCGCGGGCGCCGCTTTCGGGGATCGCGCGCCGACGTCGGTTTTCTCGCCGATGTTCTACCTTGCGGCCGAACTCGAGGCCGGCGCGGAGAGCGCTCTGCCGGACGATCACGCCGAGCGCGCCGCGTACGTCGTCGAGGGCGAAATCGAGGCGGCGGGCAACCGCCACGCGGTCGGCGAGATGATGGTGTTCGCGCCCGGCGAGCAGGCGTCCGTGCGTGCGGTGACCGCGGCCCGGGTCATGCTGCTCGGCGGCGCGCCGCTCGACGGCCCGCGCCAGATCTGGTGGAACTTCGTCTCGAGCAGGGCCGAGCGGATCGAGCGCGCCAGGCTCGACTGGCAGGAAGACCGCTTCGCCGCCGTGCCGGGCGACGACGAGCGCATTCCGTTGCCGGAACGCTGACTGGGCGCCGTCCCGCTACTGCACGGCCGTCGCGCAGCCGCGGCGGGTCTCCTCGCCCCATTCGACGACCATGCGGTGGTCGAACTCGTCGCCCGACATGTCGTCGAGGCAGATCTCCTGGGTCACCGTTATCTTGAACGGCCCCTTGTCCGTGTCCGCGACGAAGACGCGCACGCCGGCCGCCTCGCCATCGCGCTCGGCGACGTTCGCGAACTCGTGGCGCTCCTCGCCGTACATGGCGACGTAAGTGACGCGCGTGCCGGGGCCGATCTCCACCAACCAGCCGGGCTCGTTGCCCGTGCCGCGGTAGCGCACGCCGCGTTCGCGGGCATCGGCCACCAGCGACCGGGCCCGCAGTTCCTGGCACTCGACCGGGGCACTGCCGGCACGCTCGAACGTGGCGGTACCGCCCTTGGTCCAGAGGGTGATCGAGCCGTCGGAGTACTTCGCGCCCGAGGCGCTCACCACCAGCGGCAACTTGCGCGGACCCTCGTGCATGTCGAGGGTGATGGCGTCCTCGCGGTACAGGTTCTTCATGTTCAGCGTGAGCCCACCATCGCATTCCCACACATAGGCGCGCAGGACGCCTTCCGGGGGCGCCACGTCCGCGGGTGGAGGTGCAGCAGGCGCTTCGGCGGCCGGCGCGACCGCCGGCTGGGGCTCGGCCACAGCGTTTTCAGCGGATTCCTCGGCGGGGCGCCCGCAACCGGCCAGCGTGGCCAGCGCAGCGAGCAGCAGGGAGGCAGGGGCCAGCGAGGAAACGCAGCGATGCATGTCGGGCCTCCGGGACTGCAAGGGGCCCGGAATTCTAGCCGACGCCGATCAGTCGCAAGCCGCTCAATCGAAGTGGTTCAGCAGCGCTCCGCGTGCAGCCGGCCCTTGAGTTCGCGCCAGCGGTTCCAGAGCCGCGCCGCCTCGCGCGACGAGTAGCCCGCGCGCATCCGGTCGTCGAGGTCGTCGAGTTGCCGCTGCAGCGTGGTGCAGCGGGTCTCGGCGGTACGGCCCGTCCCGCCGCGGCCGTCCGGCTGCGGTCGGGGGCGAGTGCTCGCCCGCGGCGCAGGCGGTGTGGTGCTGGGCACGGCGCCCGGCGCCGGGACATCGACCGCCAGCGTGCGTGGCTGGAGCGCGGAGTTGCACGGCCGGTCGGCAAACACCGGCACGCCGCCGTCCCGGCAGACGAAGACGGCGCGCTGTCGAGCGGGCTCGGCGGGCGATGCCGACTCGAGGGCGGCGGAATCGCCGGCCGCCGCGGTCGCGAGCACGACGGCAAGCAGGCGCGCGGCCTGCAGCGGCAAGATCGGATGAGTGTCGGGACGCTGGACCCGCATGATCGACCCTCCCTGGCGGATGGGGACGAGCATGCGCTGCGCGGTGGGTCAGGGCACCGCGGATTTGTGCCGGGATTGCGCAGTATCGGCGTGCGCCGCAGGTTGCCTCATGTCACGCGCGGCCCGCGTTGGCGTCGGTCGGGGTATGGAAGTACTGGCTTTCCTCCGAGAACTGCTCGATCAGCCGCCTGAGCTCGGCGGTGCGGGCCTCGGAGGTGCTGATGGGCAGGCACTCCTCGCAGCCCGGATCGCCACAGGGCTGCCGCGAGTACAGCCAGTACTGCACCGCGCCGGCGAGCAGGCCATCGGCGATGTCCCACAGGTCGGCCTTCTCGTCGTTGTCGGCGATCTGGTTTCCCAGATCGATGGCCTGGCCGAATGCCTGGTCGAACGTATGGGCTTCGTCGCTCATCAATACACGCTTGATATTTTATTTAAAACAGAGGTTTGCGTTTTCTTTCAAATGCCGGCCTTACCAATAGCGTCGAGCACCGCCCGAATCGCGCCCGCCAGCCCCGGGTGACCGGCTTCGAGCCGCACGGCCGCCCCTTCGAGGGCATCGCCGTGCTCGCCGGGTGCAGGGGCGGCGGCCGGGGCCTCGAGCACGCGACGGATGTCGGCGAGCACCGTCTCGAGCAGGGCGCGATCGTCGGGGCTGAGGCGCTCGGCACTACCGAGTTCCGTGTGGAGGTCGCGCAAGGTTCGCTGCAGGTCGGTCATGATTTTCCCGGTTGAGCCGCTGTCCGCCGACAGTTTAGCAGCGGCTACCGGCCGTATCGCGCCCCACGCGTTCGCCTACAATCCGGGCCACGCCGGCCCGCGATCGCGGGTCCGGCCAGCCCTTCCGGTCATCGAGGATTGCCATGCGCTACATCCCGCTTGCTCCACTGCTGCTCGCAACCGCCTGCGTCAGCGCGGTTCCCACCGTCGCGAACGCCGCGGGACCGCGCTTCGAGGTCACGCCCTTCATCGGTTACCGGATGGGCGGAAGCTTCGAGCAGGAGGCCACCGAGACCAGCCCGGCCCGCGACGTGGACCTCGACGACGGCAGCAGCTGGGGCGTCGACCTCGGCCTTTACCGCGACGGCAGCTCGTTCTACGAGCTGCTGTATTCCACGCAAAGCACGAGCATGGACAGCTCCGACCCGACGCTCTCGAGGGTCGACGTGCAGACCGACTACTACCATTTCGGCGGCACGCTGCTGTTCGCGGACGAGCAGTGGATGGTGCCTTACCTGTCCCTCACCGCCGGCGC
>Ga0316603_10000305_pt1 | contig 25696 bp, 24 predicted proteins | sample OWC_soil_day10_n_FD_207649 | JGI IMG/M metagenome (GOLD analysis project Ga0316603, IMG submission 207649) | Wetland soil microbial communities from Old Woman Creek delta, Ohio, United States - OWC_soil_day10_noCT | ecosystem: Environmental > Terrestrial > Soil > Wetlands | place: USA: Ohio... | reverse complement strand
TGCTGAAGAACGGCGAACTGCCGAACCTGACGCAGAAGGCCGACTTTGAAGACATCATCAAGAAGCACAGCATGGTGCATGAGCAACTGGTGAAGTTCTACCAGGGCTTCCGCCGCGATGCACACCCGATGGCGGTCATGGTCGGCGTGGTTGGCGCGCTGGCGGCCTTCTACCACGAGGCTTTGGACTTCTCCGATGCCGAGCATCGCAGCATTTCCTTCAACCGTCTGGTGGCCAAGCTGCCGACCATCGTTGCCATGGCCTACAAGTACAACCAGGGCCAGCCCTTCATGTACCCGCGCAACGACCTCGGCTACACCGGCAACTTCATGCACATGATGTTCGGTACGCCTTGCGAGACCTACAAGCCGAGCCCCACCCTGGAACGCGCCCTGGACGTGATTTTCACTCTTCATGCCGACCACGAGCAGAACGCTTCCACCTCCACGGTGCGTCTGGCCGGCTCTTCCGGCGCCAACCCGTTTGCCTGTATCTCTGCCGGCATCGCCTGCCTCTGGGGCCCCGCCCACGGCGGCGCCAACGAAGCCTGCCTGCAAATGCTGGAAGAGATCGGCGACGTGTCCCGCGTTGGTGAATACATCAAGCGCGCCAAGGACAAGAACGATTCCTTCAAGCTGATGGGCTTTGGCCATCGCGTGTACAAGAACTTCGATCCCCGCGCCAAGCTGATGGGCAAGGTGTGCGGCGAGGTGCTGGGCGAGCTGGGTCTGGAGAATGATCGCCTGTTCAAACTGGCCAAGGAACTGGAAAAGATCGCCCTGGAAGATCCGTACTTCGTCGAGAAGAAGCTCTACCCGAACGTGGACTTCTACTCCGGCATCGTGCAGAAGGCGATTGGCATTCCCACGTCCATGTTCACCTGCATTTTCGCCCTTGCTCGTACCGTGGGCTGGATGACCCAGTGGGAAGAAATGATTACCGATCCCGAGTACAAGATCGGCCGTCCGCGCCAACTCTACATCGGTGCCGCCAAGCGCGACGTCCCCGAGATCGGCAAGCGGTAACAGGCAGGAGGAGACGGGGCGCGACCGGGAAACCGAAGCGCCCCTTTTTTTGACTCACCCCCATTAAAAGAGGTGATGGCATGATGAAACAAATGTTGTCCAACTCGTATCTCTTCGGCTCGAACGCCCCGTTCATCGAGGAGCTTTACGAGAACTACCTGGCCAATCCGGGCTCTGTTGAGCCGGCCTGGCGCGACTATTTCGACAAGTTGTCTACCCTGCCGGGCGCCGGCAACTATACCGGCCCTGATGTGGCCCACATGCCGGTGATTACTTCCTTCGCCCAGCGCGCCAAGGAAGGCACTCTGCACACGCCGCCCAAGGCGGTCGCCTCCGATGGCAAGCAGGTCAAGGTGTTGCAGATGATTAACGCCTACCGCTTCCTCGGCAACCGCTGGGCCCAGCTCGATCCGCTCAAGCGCGTTGATCGTCCCCAGGTTGCTGAACTTGAGCCTTCCTACTATGGCTTTACCGAGGCCGATCTGGGGCAGGTGTTCCAGACCGGTTCCTTCGAGGCGGTGGCTGATACGGCCACCTTGCGCGAGATTCTCGAAGCCTGCCGCCAAACCTATTGCAGCACCATCGGCGCCGAATACATGTACATCGCCGATGTACAGCAAAAGCGCTGGATCCAGTCCAAGCTGGAACCGATGCGCGCCACCGCTGGCTTCAGTGTCGAGGACAAGAAGCGTTTCCTTGGTCGCGTCACCGCAGCCGAAACCCTGGAGCGCTATCTCCACACCAAGTACGTGGGTCAGAAGCGCTTCTCCCTGGAGGGCGGCGAATCGCTGATCGTTTCCATGGACCAGCTGGTCCATGTCGGCGGCGCCATGGGCGTACAGGAAATCGTCATCGGCATGGCCCACCGCGGTCGTCTCAACGTACTGGTGAACACCCTCGGCAAGTCGCCCAAGATGCTGTTCGATGAATTCGAAGGCAAGAAGGCGTCTGACTTGTCCGCTGGCGACGTCAAGTACCACATGGGTTTCTCCTCCGATGTGGCTACCCCTGGCGGCCCGGTGCATCTGAATCTGGCGTTCAATCCGTCTCACCTGGAGATCGTGAATCCCGTGGTGGAAGGCTCCGTCTATGCCCGCCAGCGCCGTCGCGGCGACAAGGATGGCAGGGTGGTTCTGCCGGTGTTGATCCATGGCGATGCCGCCGTGGCTGGTCAGGGCGTCAATCAGGAGATGCTCAATTTTTCCCAGACCCGTGGTTACGGCACGGGCGGCACGGTGCATATCGTGGTGAACAACCAAATTGGTTTCACCACCTCCGACCCTCGCGACTACCGTTCGTCCCTGTATTGCACCGACATCTTCAAGATGATCGACGCCCCGGTGTTTCATGTGAATGGCGACGACCCGGAGGCCGTGGCTCTGGTAACCCAGATCGCCATGGAGTTCCGCCAGGAATTCCGCAAGGACGTGGTGATCGACATCATTTGCTACCGCAAGCTCGGCCACAACGAGCAGGACGAGCCGATGGTGACGCAACCCCTGATGTACAAGAAGGTTCAGGCCCATCCGGGTACCCGCAAAGTCTATGCAGACAAGCTGGTGGCCCAAGGAGTGTGCACCGAGGACGAGCCCGACCAGATCATCAAGGACTACCGTGCGCATCTGGACAAGGGTGAGCTGCTGTACAACCCGGTGCTCTCCAGTCATCAGCGCAAGTACATGGCGGACTGGACGCCCTTCATCAAGCAAAAATATACCGATGAGTGTCCCACCGGCGTTCCCATTGCCGATCTTCAGCGTCTGGCGAAATCGGTAACCACGGTTCCCGAGCGGTTCACCCTGCATTCACGGGTGCAAAAAATCGTCGATGACCGCCGTCTGATGGGGGAAAAGAAGCAGGCAGTTGACTGGGGCATGGGTGAGACGCTGGCTTACGCCACTCTGGTCACTGAAGGCTACGGCGTTCGTGTGTCTGGCGAAGACTGCGGCCGCGGCACCTTCTTCCACCGTCACGCCGTGCTGCACGACCAGAACCGCGAAAAGTGGGATTCCGGCACCTACGTGCCGCTCCAGCACATCAGCGAAAAGCAGGCTCCCTTCGTTGTCATCGATTCGGTGTTGTCCGAAGAAGCCGTGATGGGCTTTGAATATGGATACTCCACCACCGAGCCCAACGAACTGGTGATCTGGGAAGGCCAGTTTGGCGACTTCGCCAACGGCGCTCAAGTGGTGATTGACCAGTTCATTTGTTCCGGCGAAGCCAAGTGGGGACGTCTCTCCGGCCTCACCCTGATGTTGCCCCACGGCTACGAAGGACAGGGTCCCGAGCACTCCTCCGCACGCATCGAGCGTTACATGAACCTCAGCGCTGAGAAGAATTGGCAGGTTTGTATTCCCACCACCCCGGCGCAGGTCTTCCACCTGCTGAGGCGCCAGATGCTGCGCCGGCTCAGGAAGCCTCTCATCATCATCACGCCGAAATCCCTGCTGCGCCACAAGGATGCCACCTCGTCCCTGGATGAGTTGTCCAAGGGCAGCTTCAAGACCGTGATCGGTGAAGTCGACGAACTCGATCCGAAGAAGGTCACCCGCGTTGTGCTGTGCTCCGGCAAGATTTACTACGAACTGATGGCCCACCGTCGCGAGCAGAAGATCACCAACACCGCGATCATCCGTCTGGAGCAGCTCTATCCGTTCCCGGAACAGGCCCTGGAGGCCGAAATGGCCAAGTTCCCGAAGGCCAAGGAAATCGTGTGGTGCCAGGAAGAGCCGCGCAATCAGGGCATGTGGTACTGGCTGGTGTCGCGTCAGTGGCTGGCCAAGTCCGTGGGTTCCGGCCAGGGCCTGTTCCTGGTCAGCCGTCCCGCCTCGGCCTCCCCGGCCGTGGGCTATGCCGCCAAACATGCGCTGCAGCAGAAGGCCGTCATCGAAGGCGCCTTCGGCAAGCTGAACGTCGAATAATTAGAGGAAGACAATCATGTTGATTGAAGTCAAAGTACCCCAGCTGTCCGAGTCGGTTGCCGAGGCAACCCTGTCCAGCTGGCATGTGAAGGAGGGCGATGCCGTCGCCCGTGACCAGAACCTGATCGACATCGAAACCGACAAGGTGGTGCTGGAGTTGCCGGCCCCCGACGCCGGGGTGATAGTCAAGATACTTAAGGCCAATGGCGAGTTGGTTACCTCTGGCGAAGTGATTGCCCAGATCGACACCGAAGCTAAGGCCGGTGCTGCGGCGCCGGCTGCTGTAAAAGAAGCGCCTGCCGCAGCTTCGGCTGCCGCCGCGCCGTCTGCTGCTGCGGGCCCTGCCGCGCGCAAGCTGATGGCCGAGAAGGGCATTGATCCCGCCACCATGCAGGGCACCGGCCCCGGCGGTCGCGTCACCAAGGCGGATGTGCAGGGCACGGGTTCGGCGCCTGCCGTCAAGCCGGTTGCCGCACCCGCTCCCATGGCCGCACCGGCTCCCCGCGCTTCCCTGCCCGAGCCGGCCGTCGTCAGCGCCGATGCCATCATCGCCGAGCGCACCGAGCAGCGCGTACCCATGAGCCGCCTGCGCGCCCGCGTCGCCGAGCGTCTGCTGCAATCCCAAGCCACCAACGCCATCCTCACCACCTTCAACGAGGTGAACATGGGCCCGGTGATGGCCATGCGCAAGCAGTACGGCGACAAGTTCGAGAAGGAACATGGTGTGCGTCTGGGCTTCATGGGCTTCTTCGTCAAGGCCGCGGTTGCGGCTCTGAAGAAGTACCCGGTGCTGAATGCCTCCGTCGATGGCAATGACGTGGTCTATCACGGCTACTTCGATATCGGTATCGCCGTCGGCAGTCCCCGTGGTCTGGTGGTGCCGATCCTGCGCGACGCCGACCAGCTTTCCGTCGCCCAGATCGAGAAGAAGATTGCCGAATTCGGCCAGAAGGCCAAGGACGGCAAGCTGTCCCTGGAAGAACTCTCTGGCGGCACCTTCTCCATCTCCAATGGCGGCGTGTTCGGCTCCATGCTCTCCACCCCCATCATCAACCCGCCCCAGTCTGCAATCCTCGGCATCCACGCTACCAAGGATCGTCCGGTGGTGGAGAACGGCCAGATCGTCATCCGCCCCATCAACTACCTGGCCATGTCCTACGACCATCGCATCATCGACGGCCGCGAGGCCGTGCTTGGTCTGGTGACGATGAAGGAAGCGCTGGAAGATCCTGCTCGTCTGATCCTGGGGGTATAAGCCATGGCTAACAAGCAATTCGATGTGGTTGTGATCGGCGCCGGCCCCGGCGGCTACGTGGCTGCGATCCGCGCCGCCCAGCTGGGTTTCTCCACCGCCTGTATCGAGGGCGAGGCCTACGCCGACCCCAAGGGTGACGTGCGCCTCGGCGGCACTTGCCTCAACGTCGGCTGTATTCCGTCCAAGTCGCTGCTGCGGTCTTCCGAGCTGTTCGACGAAGCCACTCACGGCTTTGTCATGCACGGGATTTCAGCGGAAAACGTGAAGATGGATGTGGCCACCATGGTGCGCCGCAAAGACAACATCGTCACCCAGCTCACCTCCGGCATTCGTGGTCTGTTCAAGAAAAACAAGATCACCCTGCTCTCCGGCTACGGCAGCTTCGTCGGTTGCGAAAACGAACTGTGGCAGATTCAGGTCGCCGGCAACGATGGCAAGGAAGTGGTGGAAGCCAAGCACGTCATCATCGCCACCGGTTCCAAGCCACGTCACCTGGACGGGATTCCCGTCGATAACAAGGTGATCTGCGACAACGTCGGCGCCCTCTCTCTCGACGCGGTGCCGAAGCGCCTTGGCGTGATCGGTGCCGGCGTGATCGGCCTTGAACTGGGCTCGGTATGGAAGCGCCTCGGTTCTGATGTCACCATTCTCGAAGCCCTGCCGGACTTCCTCGCCGCCGCCGATCCGGCCGTGACCAAGGAAGCCTGGAAGATATTCACCCAGAAGCAGGGGCTGAAGATCAATCTCTCGGTCAAGATCAATTCCGTCAAGCAGACCAAGAAGGGCAAGGAGTCGGTGGTGAGCGTTGACTACGAGATGGGTGACGGCGCCTTTACCCTCGAGTGCGACAAGCTGATCGTGTCTGTGGGCCGCATTCCCAACACCGAAGGCCTGGGCGGCGACAACGTCGGCCTCAAGCTCGATGATCGGGGTCGGGTCGACGTCAATGAGCATTGCCAGACCAACCTGCCCAACGTCTGGGCGGTGGGCGACGTGATCCGCGGCCCGATGCTGGCCCACAAGGGCATGGAAGAGGGCGTCATGGTGGCCGAGCTAATCGCCGGTCAGGCGGGTCATGTGGATTACGACACCATCCCCTATGTGGTCTACACCCAACCCGAGCTTGCCTGGGTCGGCAAGACCGAGGCCCAACTCAAGAACGAAGGCGTGGACTACCGCAGCGGCCAGATTCCCTTCGCCGCCAACGGTCGCGCCCTCGGTCAGGGTGACACCACCGGCTTCATCAAGATGCTGGCCTGCGCCAAGACGGATCGCATCCTCGGCGTTCACGCCATCGGCGCCAGCGCTTCGGAGCTGATCGCCGAGGCCGTGGTGGCGATGGAATTCGGCGCCTCGTCGGAAGACATCGCGCGCATCTGCCATGCCCACCCGACCCTGTCCGAAGTCATGCACGAAGCCGCCCTGGCGGTGGACAAGCGGCCTTTGCATTTCTAAGCCGCAGCCACGATTCCCCGGTATTCAAAAGCGCGGAGAGTAAAATCTCCGCGCTTTTTACTTTGTAACGCCCATGCCCCACAAAATTCTCAACGTCCCCAAGGACGGCATGATCGAGGCCTTCAACGCGGCCCTCGAAACCCGCGGTATCCATGCCGATCCCGCCCAGCTAATTGCCGCCATGCGGCTACAGAAGTTCTACGATGACCTGCTGGCCTTCAAGGCGGCGCGTCGCGGCGCCCTGCGCAAGCTGCTGGCGCGCCCCGAACTGCCCAGAGGCGTCTGGTTCTGGGGCGGCGTCGGCCGTGGCAAGAGTTTTCTCATGGACTGCTTTTTTGAGGCTGTGCCCTACCAGCGCAAGCGGCGGGTGCATTTTCACGCCTTCATGCACGAGACCCATGAGCGTCTCAAGGCCTTCAAGAACGAGGCCGACCCGCTGGCCAAGGTGGCGGCCCAGGTAGCCAGGGAAACCCGTCTGATGTGCTTCGACGAGTTTCATGTTTCGGACATCGCCGATGCCATGATTCTCGGTCGCCTGATGCAGGCGTTCTTTGACGCCGGGGTGCTGTTCTGCATTACCTCCAACTATCCCCCCGGCGGCCTTTACCCCAATGGTTTGCAGCGCCACCTGTTCCTGCCCACCATTGCGCTGCTGGAAGAAAAACTCGATGTAATCGAGGTGGACTCGGGCATCGACTACCGGCTGCGCGCCCTGTCCCAAGCCGAGATTTATCACACGCCGGCCGACACTCTCGGCGAGGGCCGCATGATGCAGACCTTCGCCCAGGTGGCCAGCGGCGAGGGTCATCAGCGGTCGCTGATGGTTTGCGGTCGCGAGTTGCCCGTGTTGCGACGGGCGCCGGGCGTGGCCTGGTTCGACTTCGCCACGCTTTGCGGCGGTTTCCGCTCCCAGAACGACTACCTGGAACTGGCCCACGCCATGCACACCGTGTTCCTGTCCAAGGTGCCGCGCATGGGGAGCGATCAGGCCTCCGAGGCGCGCCGGTTCACCTGGCTGGTGGATGTGTTCTACGATCACCGCGTCAAACTTGTGATTACTGCCGATGCTGCGGCGGAGGATTTGTACACCTCGGGCGCCCAGGCCAGCGAGTTTCAGCGCACCGTCAGCCGCCTGATCGAAATGCGCTCCCATGACTATCTGGCCAGCGCCCACCGCCGCTTCGAGACTCACGGCCACGGCGGTCCTGGGGAGCGAATGGAGGCGTAAGTCCGTGTTACAGATCGTGCACTTGCCACAGTTTCTCTGTCGGTTAGAATCGGGGCGACGATTCCCGTCTGAGGAGGACTCCCGATGCTGCGCTTAGGACATACGGCCCCTGTTTTCTCGCTCCCGGACGCGGACATGGAGGAGTTCGATCTCGCCTCGGTGATGGATAAGCAGCATGTGGTGCTGTTCTTCTACCCCAAGGACGGTACGCCCTACTGCACCCAGGAGGCCATCGACTTTTCCGATCACGACGAGGAGTTCAATCGCCAAAATGCCATTGTGATTGGCGTCTCCCGCGATGATTGTCTGCGTCACGCCGAGTTTCGCGATCAGCATGGGCTCTCGGTGCGCCTGCTCTCCGACGCCGATGGCAAGGTGGGTCACCTCTACGGCGTCTATCATTACCGCGAACACGACGGCCACAAGCGACTCGACGTCGTGCGTTCCACGTTTATCATCGACAAGCAGGGCATCGTCCGTCACGCCCTCTACGACGTGAACCCCAAGGGTCACGCCGCTGAGGTTTTTCAATTGATCAAGGAACTGAACCGAACATGCAAATCGCAAAAGACAGCGTAGTCACCCTCAAGTACCGCGTTACCGACAGCGACGGCAACCTGGTGGACGAGGGCAAAGAGCCCTTGGTCTATCTCCATGGCGGTTATGGCGGTATCTTCGATACCATCGAGGAGCAGTTGCAGGGCAAGGAAGCCGGTGCTGAACTGGTGGTCAAGCTGTTGCCGGAGCAAGGCTTTGGCGAGTACGACGAGACCCTGGTGGAGATCGAACCCCGCTCCCTGTTCCCCGAGAACATCGAAGTCGGCATGCAGTTCGAGCGCGCCAGCGAAGATGATGATGACGAGGATGAGGGCCAGTTGTTCACCATCACCGACATCGCCGACGACAAGGTGGTAGTGGATGGCAACCATCCCCTGGCCGGCATGTCCCTGGTGTTCTCCTGCACCGTTGTCGATGTGCGCAAGGCATCGGCGGAAGAACTCTCCCATGGCCATGTGCATGGCGGTGACGGCCATCACCACCACTGAGCCTGACGGCGGCAGGTGATTCTGCCGCCAATTCAGGAAGCGCCTCAGTTCAGCAGGCGCTTCAGCTCGTAAAGTTTGTCCAGCGCCTGTTTCGGCGTCAGGCTGTCCGGGTCCAGATCGGCCAGGGCATCCAGCGCCGCGTGGGGTTCCGGCTCCGCCGCCGGGGGCGGCAGGGCGGCGAATAAATCAGGCTGGGCCGCGTTGGCCTCTTCCCGCGTTTCGCGGCTTTCGAGCAGGGTCAGGCGGCGCTTGGCGTCGCGGATTACCGCGCCAGGAATGCCGGCCAGGGCGGCGACCTGGATACCATAGCTCTGGGAGGCCGGGCCTTCCTCCACCGCATGCATGAATACGATGCTGTTGCCGTGCTCCACGGCGTCCAGATGCACGTTGGCGCATTCCGGGTAGTCGTGGGCGAGGCGTGTCAGCTCGAAGTAGTGGGTCGCAAATAGCGTGTAGGCGCGGTTCTTCTCGATCAGTTGCCGGGCGATGGCGAAGGCCAGGGCAAGGCCATCGAAGGTGGACGTGCCACGGCCGATCTCATCCATCAACACCAGGGAACGTTCCGTCGCGCCGTGCAGGATCGCAGCGGCTTCGGTCATTTCGACCATGAAGGTGGAACGGCCCGAGGCCAGGTCGTCGGCGGCGCCGATGCGGGTGTAGATGGCATCCACCGGGCCAAGGCGGCAGCCGTAGGCCGGCACGAAGGCGCCGCAGTGGGCCAGTAGCACGATCAGCGCCGTCTGGCGCATGTAGGTGGATTTGCCGCCCATGTTGGGGCCGGTAATCAACAGCAGACGGCGGGCGGCGGAGAGGCGCAAGTCGTTGGGGATGAAATTCTCTCCGGTTTGGCTTACCTGCCGTTCCACCACCGGATGGCGGCCGGCTTCGATTTCCAACATTGCTTCGGCGACGAACTCCGGCGCCCGCCAGTCCTCGCGCCGCGCGATGGCGGCAAAGGCCCCAAGGCCGTCGAGCAGGGCGGCAGCGCGGCCGATGCGTTGCAGATCGGCGATCCAGGCGGCCAGCATGTCGAGCAGTTCTTCATACAGGCGCTTCTCCAAAGCCAGGGCGCGGTCGTTGGCGGAGAGGGCCTTGTCTTCGAAGGCCTTGAGTTCCGGCGTGATGTAGCGCTCGGCGTTCTTCAGGGTCTGGCGCCGCTTGTAATCGTCGGGAATCTTCTCGGTGTGGGCGTGGGTGACTTCGATGTAGAAGCCATGGACCTTGTTGAATTCCACCTTGAGGCTGGGGATGCCCGACCGTTCCCGTTCCCGCGCCTCCAGTTCGAGCAGGAAGGCGCCGCAGTTGGACTGGATGCCGCGCAACTCATCGAGTTCGGCCGAAAACCCTGGGGCCATCACGCCACCATCCCGCAGCAGAGCGGCTGGTTCCAGGGCAACGGCGCGATCCAATAGCGCGGCGCATTCTTCGGGATGTGCCATGTCAGCTGTCACCCGCGCCAGTAGCGGTGCGCTGCACGCCGCGAGCAGTTCACGCAGTCCGCCCAGGCGCCCGAGGCTGTCGCGCAGGGCCGCCAGCTCCCGTGGCCGCACACTGCGCAGGGCAATGCGGGCGGCGATGCGTTCAAAGTCGGCCAGCCCCTTGAGCTGATCCGCCACTTCCGCGCCGGGGCCGCTGCCGGCGTCGCCGAGCAGTTCCGCCACGGCGGCATGGCGCGCAGCGGCGTCCTCGCGTCGCGCCAGGGGGTGGTGCAGGGCATGGCGCAGCCAGCGCGAACCCATGGCCGTGGCGCAACTGTCGAGCAGGGAGAGCAGGGTAGGTGCCGGCTCGCCGCGCAGGGTTTCGGAAATCTCCAGATTGCGCCGGGTGGCGGCATCGAGGCGCAGGAACTCGCTTTCGCGCTCCACCGTCAGGGTGCTGACGTGGGCCAGGGCCGTGAGCTGGGTGGCGCGGGCGTATTGCAACAGGGCGCCGGCAGCGCCGAGGGCGAGGCTCAGTTCGCTGGCCTCGTCCTCCGGCACGAAGGCCGCCAGGTCACGGGTGCCGAAGTGCTCGCACAACTGGCGCGTGGCGGCGGCGACATCGAAATGCCATTCCGGCAGGCGCTTGGCGCAAGCCCGGCGCAAGTCCGGCAGGGCGAAGGCGATTTCTTCCGGCAGCAGTATCTCCGCTGGCCGCAGCCGCTCCAGTTGCGCCGGCAGCGCGGCGGAATCGGTGGCCATCAAGCGGAATTCGCCATTCGCCAGATTGAGCCAAGCCAGACCGGCTTGGCCCCGATCCAGGTTCAAGGCCAGCAGCAGGCTCTCGGAGCGGTCATCAAGGAGGCTGGCATCAGTTACCGTGCCCGGCGTCACCACCCGCGCAATGGCCCGTTCTACTGGCCCCTTAGCCAGGGCCGGGTCGCCGATCTGTTCGCAGATGGCGACCGATTCGCCGAGTTTCACCAGCTTTGCCAGATAGCCTTCAGCCGCGTGGTAGGGCACGCCGGCCATGGGTATCGGCTGCCCCGCCGACTGGCCGCGCTTGGTCAGTGTGATGTCGAGCAGCCGTGCCGCCTTCTCGGCATCCTCGTAAAACAGCTCGTAGAAATCCCCCATGCGGAAGAAGAGCAGCGCATCGCCCGCCGTTTCCTTGTGGCGGAACCATTGCTGCATGACGGGGGTGTGTTGGGCTTCCTTCGACATAGCTTTGGAGAGGCAGGAAAGTCGTGCATTATCCGTGATCCTGAGCGATGGCCCAAGGGAATGTGAAGGCAGCCCACAGGGGAAATGCCTCTCCATTGGAGTTGGAGAATATCCATAATGGAATGGGTGTGAATGGGTGTAGTATTGGTGCCCATGATTCACGCGGATTCTGTTCAGATCACTCCCGAAATCCTGCGCCTCATCGCCGGGATAGATGAGTTCAAGGGCGCATGGCGGGCGCTCGGCACCCTGGCGCCGGATCGGCTCGCGGCGCTCCGGCGCGTGGCCACCATCGAAAGCATCGGTTCATCCACCCGCATCGAAGGCAGCAAGCTCTCCGACCGGGAGATCGAGCGCCTGCTATCCAACCTGCAAATAAAATCCTTCACCACGCGGGACGAGCAGGAAGTCGCCGGCTACGCCCAAGTGATGGAGCTGGTGTTTTCATCCTGGCAAGACATCCCGCTGACCGAAAACCACGTCAAGCAGTTGCACCGCGATTTGCTCACCTTTAGTGAGAAAGACGCCTGGCATCGCGGCAACTACAAGACATCGTCCAACAGCGTTGTGGCTTTCGACGAAGAAGGAAACCAACTCGGCGTCGTCTTCGACACCGCTACGCCCTTCGACACGCCGCGCCTGATGGCCGAACTCCTCGCCTGGTTCAATGCCGAGCGCGAAGCCGCACGGCTGCACCCCTTGCTGCTGATCGGCATCTGGGTTGTGGTTTTTCTGGAGATTCACCCCTTTCAAGATGGCAATGGCCGCCTCAGCCGGGTGCTGACCACCTTGCTGCTGTTGCAGGCCGGCTACGCCTACGTGCCTTATAGCTCCCTGGAAAGCGTTATCGAGCAGAGCAAGGAAGCCTACTACCTCGCCTTGCGGCAAACTCAAGGCACCATCCGCACGAATGAGCCTGACTGGCAACCGTGGCTCATGTTCTTCCTGCGGGCGCTCGCCGAGCAGGTCCGCCGCCTCCAGCGCAAGGTCGAGCGCGAAAAGCTGGTGCTGGCCTCGCTCCCCGAGCTATCGCTGCAAATCGTCGAATTTGCCCGCGAACATGGGCGCATCACCATGGGCGACGCCATCCGGCTCACCCATGGCAATCGCAATACCTTGAAGCAGCATTTCCGCGCCTTGGTGGAGCAGGGCCACCTTAGCCAGCACGGAGCGGGGCGGGGCGTCTGGTATGAGTTGCGATAGAGGAATTCATGCCAAGCATTCGTCAGCAAAGCAACCCATACAGATCAAACGTGCGTAAGTGATTATTGCGAAGCCGGGAAGGCAAGCGCTCTGGGCCGGAAAGCCCCGGCCCGAGGCTTACGCCGGCAGTTTCGCGCCCTTGTGGGCGCCGATCACCTGGAGCAGTTGCAGGAATATCTTGGGATTGCCGGCCACCAGGTTGCCGGTGGTGAGGTAGGCGTTTTCGCCGGTGAGGTCGCCCACCAGGCCGCCGGCTTCGGAAATCAGCAGGGTGCCGGCGGCCATGTCCCAGGGGGAGAGGCCGAATTCCCAGAAGCCGTCGAGGCGGCCGGCGGCGACGTAGGCCAGGTCGAGGGAGGCGGCGCCGGGGCGGCGCAGGCCGGAGGTCTTGGCGGTGAGTTCGCGGAAGATGGCGATGTAGGCGTCAACATGGTCGAAGACGCGGTAGGGGAAGCCGGTGCCGATCAGGGCGTCGGCGAGTTTGGCGCGGCTGCTGACGCGGATGCGCTTGTCGTTGAGGAAGGCGCCGGCGCCCTTGGTGGCGGTGAACAGTTCGTTGCGGCAGGTGTCGTAGACCACAGCCTGGGTCATCACGCCCTTGTGGGCGAGGCCGATGGAGACGGCGTACTGGGGAAAACCGTGGATGAAGTTGGTGGTTCCGTCGAGGGGGTCGATGATCCACTGGTACTCGGAATCGCCCTTGGCGCCGGCGGTGGCGCCGGACTCCTCTGCTAGAATCGAATAGTCGGGATAGGCGTCGCGCAGGGTTTCGATGATGGCGGCTTCGGCGGCTTTGTCGACTTCGGTGACAAAGTCGCTTTGCTGCTTGACGCTGACGCGCAGTTGCTCGGCGTTGAGGCTGGCGCGGTTGATGATCTGGCCAGCGCGACGCGCGGCCTTGATGGCAATGTTTAGAGTCGGGTGCATGAAAAAGATCCGGCAAGCGCCAAAGGCGCAGGAAAACCGTAATTCTATATGACCTCGCCTCTTCTCTCCCGCTCGAATCCACTCCAGCGCATTCGTATCGTGCTCTCCCGCACCAGCCATCCGGGCAATATCGGCGCCGCAGCGCGGGCGATGAAGACCATGGGGCTGGGGCGTTTGTATCTGGTGGCGCCCAAGTCCTTTCCCGATCCGCAAGCCGATGCCATGGCCTCGGGCGCCAATGATGTGCTGGAAAATGCCGTGGTCTGCGCCACCCTAGAGGAGGCCCTGGCCGATACCGTGTTTGCCACCGCTCTCACCGCGCGCCGTCGCGGACTTGCCGCCGAACCCTTGTGGGCGCGGCAGGCGGCGGCAGAACTGGTGGCGGAGACCCAGCGCGGAGGCGATGGTGCTGAAGTGGCGCTGGTACTGGGCAACGAAAGTGCCGGCCTGACCAATGGCGAACTGGCTCTGTGCCAACGTTGGGCCTCGATTTCCGCCAATCCCGAATTTTCGTCCCTCAACGTCGCGGCGGCGCTGCAAATCCTCTGCTACGAATTGCGTTTGGCGGCCCTGGATGTGGGGCCGCCGCCGCCGATCAATGACGCCGGCGAACTGGCGCGCTTCGACGAGGTCGATGGCTTGCTCGGCCACCTGGAACGGGCGGCCATCGGCAGCGGCTTCCTTGACCCGGCGGCGCCCAAGCGCCTGATGCCGCGCATGCGTCGATTGTTTGGGCGCGCAAGGCTGGAGAAAGAGGAAGTGTGCATTCTGCGCGGCATGCTTTCTTCGTGGGAAAGCAAGAACTCGTCGTGAACCTTGCTGCAAAAGCTGACTCCGGCGCTCGGCCATCAGGCGGTGAGCCGCTATAATTCGCGGTCCTGCAAGGAGAGCTTGCGTGTTTCGACGACTGCACGAAGATATCGGTTGCGTATTTGACCGCGACCCCGCCGCCCGCACCACGTGGGAGGTCATTACCTGCTATCCGGGCTTCCATGCCCTGACGCTGCATCGTTTCGCCCATTGGTTGTGGGGTCATCGGCTGCGCTGGATGGCGCGCTTTGTTTCCCATTTCACGCGCTGGTTCACCGGCATCGAGATTCACCCCGGCGCCACCATAGGCCGCTGCGTCTTTATTGACCACGGCATGGGCGTGGTGATCGGCGAAACCGCAGAGATCGGTGACGGTTGTACCCTCTATCACGGCGTAACTTTGGGCGGCACCTCATGGAATCGCGGCAAGCGCCATCCCACCCTCGGCAAGGGCGTGGTGATTGGCGCTGGCGCCAAGGTGCTGGGGCCGATCACGGTAGGGGAGGGCGCCAAGGTCGGGTCGAATGCGGTTGTCGTGCGCGACGTCCCGCCGGGAGCCACTGCCGTGGGCATTCCCGCCCGCATCGTTGAAGCCGGCCGCGATAGCGCACGTCAGGAGAAAGCCGAGCAGATGGGTTTCTCCGCCTACGCCGTCGGTCGCGTCGAGGACGACCCTCTATCCCAGGCGATTCATGGTCTGCTCGATCATGCCGTGGACACCGACCGGCGCATGGAGCAACTAATTGCCCAACTGGAACGCGCCGGTGTCAGTCTGGTGGAAGACGATCTCGCTACTGCCGACAAATTCGATCCAAAGTTCCTTGGAAAGATAGTTGACTGAAATTATCAGGATATATATAGTCGTGCTTAACAGTCAGGTATTATGACTGTATGACCCTATCGGACAAAAGGTGACGACATGAGATTGACAACTAAAGGACGTTTCGCGGTGACCGCGATGATCGACTTGGCTCTGCGACAGCATACCGGCCCCGTAACCCTGGCCGGCATCAGCGAACGGCAGAAAATTTCCCTTTCTTATCTTGAGCAACTGTTCGGCAAGTTGCGTCGCAACAAGCTGGTGGCCAGTGTGCGCGGCCCCGGCGGCGGCTATTGTTTGGCCACGCCGATGGAGGCCGTTTCGGTGGCTGACATCATTCGTGCCGTGGATGAACCGATGGATGTCACCAACTGTGGCGGCATGGGCAACTGTGAAGACGATGGTCCCTGCATGACCCACGAGTTGTGGCTTTCCCTCAATCAGAAGATCAATGATTACCTGGTTTCCGTGAATCTGGCGGACTTGGTGAAGCAGCAGAAGGGCTCCGAGCATGCGCTGAGCGGCACCACTGTGCGCCCCCTGCGCCGCACCCGTAGCAACTCGATGACCTCGGCGGCTGCCTGATACAAGCGCTGCAAACGTCTAGCCATGTTCTCTCCCGTCTATTTCGACCACAACGCTACCACCCCGGTGGATGTGGCGGTGCTGGAGGCCATGCTGCCCTATCTGGGCCAGCGCTTTGGCAATGCCTCCAGCCGCCACGACTACGGGCGCACGGCGCGGCGGGCGGTGGACGAGGCGCGGCAGCGGGTGGCAATGGCCGTGGGCGCCCATCCGACAGAAGTGGTTTTTACCAGTGGCGGTTCCGAGGCGAATAACCTCTTCATGCGCGGCGCGGCCGAATGCCTCAAGCCCGGTGTGGTTGCCGTCAGTGCCGTCGAGCACCCCTGTGTGCGCGAGCCGGCCCATTGGCTGGCCAAGAAGCGCGGCTGGACCCGGCACGAAATTGCCGTTGATGGCGAAGGGCAGATTGACCGTGACGATTTTGAACGCGCCCTGGAAAAGAAGCCAAGCCTCTGGTCGGTGATGCTTGCCAACAATGAAACTGGAGTGCTGCAAGATGTTCCGCGCCTGGCCGAGGCAGCGCGCAGTCAGGCTCTCGGCGGTTGGTTCCACACCGATGCAGTGCAGGCCCTGGGCAAGGTCGAGGTGGATTTTCGCCGCCTTAGTGGAGCGGGGGTTCACGCCCTGAGCATTTCCGCCCACAAGATCGGCGGACCGAAGGGAGCGGGGGCGCTGGTGGTCGACAAGCGTGTCGAACTGGCGCCGCAGATTCTCGGCGGCGGTCACGAGCGCGGTCTGCGCTCGGGCACCGAGAACGTGCCGGCCATTGTCGGTTTCGGTCTTGCCTGTGAACTCGCCCATGTCCGTCGTGAGTCCCGGGGTCAGCATCTCACCGGTTTGCGCAAGCGCATCGAGAAGGGTTTGTACGATCTGGGCGCGACGCTGTTTGGCGCCGGCGCAGAACGTCTGCCCAATACGATTTATTTCGCCCTGTCGGAGATCGACGGCGAAACCCTGGTGGGCAAGCTGGATCGCGCCGGTTTCGCCTGTGCCAGTGGCGCCGCCTGTTCCAGCGCCAATCCGGAACCCTCCCATGTGCTGCTGGCGATGGGCGTGGAAGCGGGGCTGGCCCGTGGCGCGGTGCGCATCAGTCTGGGCCCCGACAATACCGAACAGCAGGTTGATGATTTTCTGGCCACCCTGCACCAGACCGTAAATGAATTGAAAGGCATGACGGCCCTGGCCTGAGGGCCGGCCGTCGATTACGAAACACCGGAGATTGCAAATTATGCTCAAGCTGCCCATCTACCTCGATTACTCGGCCACCACCCCGGTGGACCCGCGCGTTGCCCAGAAGATGATTCCCTACCTGACGGAACACTTCGGCAACCCGGCGTCCCGTTCCCATCCCTTTGGCTGGGAGGCGGAAAAAGCGGTGGAGGAAGCGCGCGAGCAGGTGGCGGCCTTAGTGAACGCCGATCCCAAGGAAATCATCTGGACTTCCGGCGCCACCGAGTCCAACAACCTTGCCATCAAGGGTGCAGCGCATTTCTACGCCGGCACCAAGGGCAAGCACATCATTACCGTCGCCACCGAGCACAAGGCTGTACTCGATACCTGCAAGGAGCTGGAGCGTGTCGGCTTCGAGGTCACCTATCTGGTGCCCCAGGAGAACGGCCTGATTACTCTCGACCAGTTCAAGGCCGCCCTGCGCAAGGACACCGTGCTGGCTTCCGTGATGGCGGTGAATAACGAGATCGGCGTCATCCAGCCGATCGCCGAACTGGGCGAAATCTGCCGCGCCGCCGGCGTCATCTTCCACGTCGATGCCGCCCAGGCTACCGGCAAGATGCCTATCGACCTGGCGAGCATGAAGGTGGATCTGATGTCCTTCTGCGCCCACAAGACCTATGGCCCCAAGGGCATCGGCGCTCTGTATGTGCGCCGCAAGCCGCGCATTCGGCTGGAAGCCCAGATGCACGGTGGCGGCCATGAGCGCGGCATGCGCTCCGGCACCCTGGCGACGCATCAGATCGTCGGCATGGGCGAATGCTTCCGACTCGCCCGCGAGGAAATGGGCATCGAGAACGAGCGCATCCGCATGCTGCGCGACAAGCTGCTCAAGGGCTTCATGGACATGGAGGAAGTGTTCGTGAACGGCGACCTGGAGCAACGGGTGCCCCACAACCTCAACATCAGCTTCGCCTATGTGGAGGGCGAGTCCCTCATCATGGCGATCAAGGACATTGCCGTTTCATCGGGTTCCGCCTGCACCTCGGCGAGCCTGGAACCCTCTTACGTTCTGCGCGCCCTGGGTCGTTCCGACGAACTGGCGCATAGCTCGATCCGCTTCACCCTCGGCCGCTTCACCACCGAGGAAGAAGTGGATTACACCATCAAGCTCCTGCACGACAAGATCGGCAAGCTGCGGGAACTGTCGCCCCTGTGGGAAATGTTCAAGGATGGCATTGACCTTAATACCGTGCAGTGGGCGGCACACTGATTCAAGGAGACTTTCATGTCATATAGCGAAAAGGTCATCGACCACTACGAAAACCCCCGCAACGTCGGTTCTTTCGACAAGGACGACGAGAGCATCGCCACGGGCATGGTCGGCGCGCCCGCCTGCGGCGATGTGATGAAGTTGCAGATCAAGGTCGGCAAGGACGGCATCATCGAAGACGCCAAGTTCAAGACCTATGGCTGCGGTTCGGCGATTGCCTCCAGCTCCCTCGTCACCGAGTGGGTCAAGGGCAAGACCCTCGACCAGGCCATGGAGATCAAGAACACCCAGATCGCCGAAGAGCTGGCCCTGCCGCCGGTGAAGATTCACTGTTCCATTCTCGCCGAGGACGCCATCAAGGCGGCCGTGGCGGACTACAAGAAAAAGCGCGGAGAATAATCATGGCCGTGACACTCAGCGAAGCAGCCGCCAAGCACGTTTCCAACTATCTGCAAAAACGCGGCAAGGGTATCGGCATTCGCCTCGGCGTCAAGACCTCCGGCTGTTCCGGCATGGCCTACAAGCTGGAGTTTGCCGACGCCGCCGAACCCGAGGACATTGTCTTCGAGAGCCATGGCCTCAAGGTGCTGGTGGACCCGCGCAGCCTGCCGTATCTGGAAGGAACCCAGCTCGACTTCACCCGCGAGGGCCTGAACGAAGGCTTCAAGTTTATCAATCCGAACGTCAAGGATCAGTGCGGCTGCGGCGAGTCGTTCACCGTTTGATCTTGACCGGACATAACCAATGACCAGCGTCGATAGCACTCTCGCCCAGGATCACTTCACCCTCTTCGGGCTGCCGCGATCCTTCGCCGTCGATGGCGAAGTGCTGGAGCGCATGTATCGGGAGATTCAGGCCCAGGTCCATCCGGACAAGCATGCCCACCTCTCGGATACCCAGCGTCGTCTTGCCATGCAGTGGGCGACGCGGGCCAATGAGGCGCATCAGGTGCTGAAGAATCCCCTCCAGCGCGCCCACTATCTGCTCGGCCTGCTGGGCTTCGATCCCCAGGTCGAGCGCAATACCGCCATGCCCATGGACTTCCTCATTGAGCAGATGGATTGGCGCGAAGCGGTGGAAAAGGCCAAGGGAGTGAGCGACGGCGAGGAACTGGAAAACCTGTATCGCAACCTGCGCCAGGACATGAAGGGCCAATACGAAGCCCTGGGTCTCGCCATCGACGATAGTCACGACTATGTGCGCGCCGCCGACCTGGTGCGGCAACTCATGTTCCAGGAAAAGCTGCTAACCGAAATCGAAGACGCCCTCGAAGCCATCGAGGCATAACAACAAAGAAAGTCCCCTGACATGGCTTTGCTGCAAATTGCCGAACCCGGCCAATCGGCCGCGCCCCACGAACATCGCCTTGCCGTCGGTATCGACCTGGGCACCACCAATTCCCTGGTGGCCACTGTGCGCAGCGGCATGGCCGCCGTGCTGGGCGACGAATTGGGTCGCCCCCTGCTGCCCTCAGTGGTGCGCTACCACCCGGAAGGCGGGGTGACGGTGGGCTTCGACGCCCTCAGCCAGCAGGCGGTGGACCCCCGGAACACCATCGTCTCGGTCAAGCGCTTCATGGGCCGGGGCCTCAAGGACATCGCTCATGTCGAGTCGATGCCCTATGCCTTCGTTGAAGGCGAGGGCATGGTCAAACTGCGCACCCACCAGGGCGTCAAGTCGCCGGTGGAAGTGTCGGCCGAAATTCTCCAGGCCCTGCGTGAACGCGCCGAGAACGCCCTCGGCGGGCAACTGACCGGCGTCGTGATTACCGTGCCGGCCTATTTTGACGATGCCCAGCGTCAGGCCACCAAGGATGCGGCGCGGCTGGCCGGCCTCAATGTCCTGCGTCTGCTTAACGAGCCGACGGCGGCGGCGATTGCCTACGGTCTCGACAACGGCGCCGAAGGCATCTACGCGGTCTATGACCTCGGCGGTGGCACCTTCGACATCTCGATTCTCAAGCTCTCCCAGGGCGTGTTTCAGGTGCTGTCCACCGGCGGTGATTCCGCCCTCGGCGGCGACGATTTCGATCAGCGCGTGTTCTGCTGGATCATCGAGCAGGCCAAGCTGACCCCCCTCTCGCCCCAGGATGCCCGCCTGCTGCTGACCAAGGCGCGGGAGGCCAAGGAAACCCTGACCTTCCACGGCGAAGCGCCGATCACCGTCAAGCTCGGCAGCGGCGAATACGTGGACCTCACCCTGACCACGGCGATCTTCGCCGAGATCACCAAGACCCTGGTGCAGAAGACCCTCGCCCCCACCCGCAAGGCCCTGCGCGACGCCGGCCTGACGCCGGAGGAAATCAAGGGCGTGGTGATGGTCGGCGGCTCCACGCGCCTGCCGCAGATTCAAAAAGCCGTCGGCGACTACTTCAGTCAGGAGCCTCTGAACAATCTCGATCCGGACAAGGTGGTGGCGCTGGGCGCCGCCATTCAGGCCAATCTGCTGGCCGGCAACCGGGCCGCAGGCGACGACTGGCTACTGCTCGACGTGATTCCTCTCAGCCTCGGCATCGAAACCATGGGCGGCATTGTCGAGAAGATCATTCCGCGCAACTCGACAATTCCCGTTGCCCGCGCCCAGGAATTCACAACCTTCAAGGACGGCCAGACCGCCATGTCGCTGCAAGTGGTGCAGGGCGAGCGCGAGCTGGTTTCCGATTGCCGCAGCCTGGCGCGTTTTGAGTTGCGCGGCATCCCGCCCATGGTGGCCGGCGCCGCCCGCATCCGCGTCACGTTCCAGGTGGACGCCGACGGCCTGCTTTCCGTGTCGGCGCGGGAGCAGACCACGGGCCACGAGGCCCACATTGAGGTCAAGCCTTCCTACGGTCTCAATGACGACGAAATCGCTGCCATGCTCAAGGACGGCTTCAATCATGCCGCCGACGATGCCTTCCGCCGCGCCCTGCGCGAGGCCCAGGTGGAGGCCCAGCGTTTGATCGAGGCCACCCAGTCGGCGCTCAAGGACGATGCCAATCTGCTGTCCATCCTGGAGCGGGGCCACGTGGACATGTGCGTCGCCAAGCTCCAGTCTGTGATGATGGGCGACGACCGCCGCGCCATCGACAATGCCATGGATGCCCTCAGCAAGGGCACCGCCGAATTCGCTGCCCGCCGCATGAACCAGAGTGTGCAGCGCGTCCTCGCTGGACGTAACGTGGAGCAGATGGACCTATGACCCAGATCGTTGTTCTTCCCCACTGGGAGTTGTGTCCCGATGGCGCCGTGATCGAGGCCGAGCCCGGCCAGTCGATCTGTGACGCCCTGCTCGACAATGGCATCGAGATCGAACATGCCTGCGAGAAGTCCTGCGCCTGCACCACCTGCCACGTCGTCATCCGTGAAGGCTTCAACAGCCTTGAAGAGGCCGAGGAACTGGAGGAAGATCTGCTCGACAAGGCCTGGGGCCTGGAGCCGAACTCTCGCCTTTCCTGTCAGGCCCTGGTTACCGAGACGCCGCTGATCGTCGAGATTCCTAAGTACACCATCAACATGGCGAAGGAGGGGGGAGGCAAGCACAAATGAAGTGGACCGACATCAACGATATCGCCATTGAACTTGTCACCGCCCATCCCGATCAGGATCCGACGCGGGTTAATTTTGTCGATCTGATGCGCTGGGTGGTTGCACTGCCCGGCTTCGACGACGATCCCAAGCATTGCGGCGAGAAGCTGCTCGAAGCCATTCAGCAAGCCTGGATCGACGAGGCAGACTGAGATGCGCCGCTGGCAGCCCGTGGTGCCTAACGTTCCGGCGCTTCTGGCGGTCCTGGCGTTATTGGCTGGCGTGGTTTCCAGCGCTGGCGCCGCCGACAAGCCGGTGGGACTCACCGCCGATCAGCCCTGGCTCGATGTCATGCACAACGGCCGCATCGTGCGTATCGAGCGCGAGCTCGACAACTTCAACACCATCGAGCCGGATTTTTCCCTGACCTCGCGGCCATGCCCCCCCTACTGCATCCAGCCCATGTACCTTGCGCCGGGCGTTGAAACCGTCGGCGAACTGGAGGTGCTGGAACTGCTGAAGCAGATGGGGCGTCGGGACGACGACATCCTGCTGATCGACTCGCGTGAAATCGAATGGCTGCAACGCTCGGGACAGATTCCCGGCTCGATTCATATTCCCTGGACCGCGCTGCACCCCAAACACGCCGATGGTGCGGCCATCGCCGAGATTCTCGAACTGCGCTTCGGCGCCATCCGCAACGGCCCTCTGTGGGACTTCAGCCACGCCAAAACCTTGGTGTTCTACTGCAACGGTATCTGGTGCGGCCAGTCGCCCACCAACATCAAGCAGCTTCTGGCCCTCGGCTACCCGGCCCAAAAGCTCAAGTGGTATCGCGGCGGCATGCAAGCCTGGAAGAGCCTGGGCCTTACCACGGTGCCCGTGAAATAGCTTGCTGATCGACACCCACTGCCATCTCGACGCCGCCGAATTCGATGCCGACCGGGACGCCGTTCATGCCCGCGCCCAGGCGGCGGGCGTCACGGACATTGTCATCCCCGCCATCGAGCGCGCCAACTTCGGCGCCGTCAGCTCGGTTTGTCGTGAATACACTGGTTGCCACCCCGCCTATGGCATTCACCCGATGTTCGTGGATCGCGCTCAGGAGGCCGACCTGGACGCCTTGCGACAAACCCTTGCCACACAACCTGCCGTTGCTGTGGGCGAGATCGGCCTCGACAACTTCGTCGCCGAGCGGGACGAAGCGCGCCAGGCCTTCTATTTCGCCGAGCAACTGAAAATCGCCCGCGACCTGAATCTCCCCGTGCTGCTCCATGTGCGCCGCGCCGTCGATGGGGTGCTGGCCCACCTGCGCCGCGTCCGCGTCTCCGGCGGCATCGCCCATGCCTTCAACGGCAGCCGCCAGCAGGCCGAGGAGTTCATCAAGCTCGGCTTCAAGCTCGGCTTCGGCGGCGCCATGACCTTTCCTCGTGCCGCCCGCATTCGTGATTTGGCCGCCACGTTGCCGCTGGAGTCGATCGTGCTTGAAACCGACGCCCCCGACATCGCCCCGGTCTGGCTCGACGGCGGCCGCAACGAGCCAGGCGAACTGCCGCGCATTGCCGCCGTGCTTGCCGAACTGCGGGGTCTGCCCGTGGCCGAGGTGTTGGCGGCGACAACGCAAAATGCCCGCGCCGTGATGCCCCGGCTGGCCGTCTGATGGTCGGTCTCGGCAATGGCCGCGCCCTGCTGGCGCTGGCAGTCCTGACCCTGATCTGGGGCTACACCTGGGTCGTCGCCAAGCAGGCGCTGGACTTCGCCGGCCCCTTCGCCATGGCGGCCTGGCGGGCCGTGGCCGGCACCGGGGTGCTGTTCATCGCCCTGGCCCTGATGCGCCGCCCTTTGGGCCTGGTCGCCCCCCTCAAGACGGCCATCGTCGGCCTGTTCCAGACCGGCGCCTTTATCGCCCTCTCTACCTGGGCCTTGGTGGACGTGGGCGCCGGCCGTACCGCCGTGCTGATCTTCACCATGCCGATCTGGACCCTGCTGCTGGCCTGGCTGATCCTCGGCGAACGCATACGCGGCGCCCAATGGTGGGCGGCGGCTAGCACCCTGACCGGCCTCGCCCTCATCATCCAGCCCTGGAATCTCCACGCCAGTCTTCAGGCCAAGATTCTCGCCATCCTCGCCGCCATAGCCTGGGCGCTTTCCATAATCCTGGTCAAGCGCTGGCGCAAGGCCCTGGCCGCCGACGTGCTCTCCCTCACCGCCTGGCAGATGGCCTTCGGCTCCGCCGTGCTGGTAGCCGTTGCCCTCGCCGTGCCCGAGAAGCCCACCCAATGGAGTCCCCATTTCATCGCACTGCTGGCCTGGATGTCCCTCGGCGCCACGGCCCTGGGCTGGCTGCTCTGGCTCCATGTGCTGGAACGTCTGCCAGCCTGGCAGGCCAGCCTTTCGGTACTTGGCATTCCCGTCGTCGCCATCCTCTCCTCGCGCCTGCAACTCGACGAGCGGGTGGGTAGCCTCGAAGCCGCCGGCATGCTGCTGATCGGGGCCGGCCTGGTGCTGATCTCCTTCCTCAATTGGCGCAGCCAGCGGCGGGTGACGGGTGCCTGACAAACCACTCAAGGGCGCATCCTGCCTGCGCTGCGCCCACTATTTCATCACCCACGACCCGCGCTATCCCTATGGCTGTCAGGCCATGGGACTCAAGAGCCAGCGGCGGCCGGAACTGGATGTGCTGTCAGCGACCGGGACAGCCTGCGTCATCTTCACGCCGAAAGCTGCAAAGAGGGGCGCGCGGTGAGCGTCGTTTGGTATGTGTATCTGATCGAATGTGCCGATGGTTCCCTCTACACCGGCATCAGCACTGACGTGGAGCGACGTTTTCAGGAACACCTCGCCGGCAAGGGCGCCCGTTACACCCGCTCCCACAAGCCGGTGCGACTGGTGGCCTCGCGTCCCGTCGGTTCCCGCTCCGAGGCCCTGAGCGCAGAGGCGGCGATCAAGCGATTGCCAAAGGAAAGAAAAATCGCGGCGCTGATTAATGGTGATGTGTGAGGGTGTCCCGAATTTTGTGTAAGCGGGGTCGGTGTTAAAGGTTGGTCGGCCTTCAAACTGGATAGTGAGTCGAGTGGGGGTGGCTTCGATGGCCGGATGATGGAAGGCCATGGTTCATCTGGACGTGAGCAGGCGCTCCGCCGACCGATTTCTTTCTCGAATCAGCGTGCGGTATCGAACCGATTGCGCAAACGTTTCGTGCCATGGTGGAAGCGTTAGTTGCAGCCACTCGTTGCTCAGAAGCATCCCAATGATCATGCCTATTCTTGCCGGCTTGGCTCTGGCGCGAAGCGCCGAACTCGATGCGCGAAAGCGGCCCATCCTGGCGCGGGTTTGCGAACTCGACGTCGCAACCTAGTCAAATTCGATTTACGTACCGAAGCGATCCGATCCACTGAACATTGGAGCGTCAGCATGAAATGGAATCCACGTTTGAATGACAAGTCGCTCGCGACGAGTTGTGCGGCCATTTTGTTGGCCTTTGCATCTGTTGTTGCCTGCGCCGGCACTGATGGCGACGCAATCGCACAAACTTCTGGCAACGTACCCTACGTTTCCGGAGGCGTCGGAGAGGAGTCGATCAACCGGCTCACCTCCCTCGCCGGCGATTTCAATTTGAAGCTGGTCTTCGCACTGAAGTCCGGCGCCTACCTGAGTGGCGTTCGGGTCGCCGTTGTCGACAGGACAGGCAAGACGCTTGTCGATGCCACCTCGGAAGGGCCTTGGTTCATGGTTAGGCTGCCGGTCGGCGACTACCAGATCAGCGCCGCATTAGCCGGTACGGTCTTAGCGCAGAAAGTCACCCTGGATGGAAAAAGGCTCACCACCATAGA
>Ga0316603_10000304_pt1 | contig 25737 bp, 21 predicted proteins | sample OWC_soil_day10_n_FD_207649 | JGI IMG/M metagenome (GOLD analysis project Ga0316603, IMG submission 207649) | Wetland soil microbial communities from Old Woman Creek delta, Ohio, United States - OWC_soil_day10_noCT | ecosystem: Environmental > Terrestrial > Soil > Wetlands | place: USA: Ohio... | reverse complement strand
CGGGCTTGCTCGTCGGCGCGTACGTCGGCTTCCGGCTGACGCGCGACCTCGACGCGGGCCAAGACGTGCTGCCCGGCGAGAAGCCGACCGAGGACGCGCCGGTCGCGCTGATCGGTCGCCACTCGAACGGCCGGTGGTCTGCGAACGGCATCGGCATCGCGCCGACGTCGCCGCTGCTGTCGCCGCAGCCGGGCATGACGCTGTCGATCGTCGGCGGCCGGTTCTAAGTCCGCGGCGAGTACGAACAGTACGTGCCGGTGTGGACCGTCGCGGCGAGGTGCTCGCCGAGCCGCGTGCTGGCGGCGCGCACCTGCGCGATCGCGTGCTGGACGCGGCGCTGCACGTTGCTGCGCGCGCGCTCGCTCGCAGACGCGCCGCGCCGCGCCCGCCCGCCGCTGCCGATCGCGCGCTCGAGCTCCGACGTGAGCGCCTCGATCTCGGCGCTCGCGCGCTCGGCTCGTCCCACATCGCTCCACGCCTCCGCTCGATCGCGCTCGGCGATCAGCTCGGCGAGCCGCGCCTTGTAGGCCGCGCGCGCTTTCGGGTCGAGGAGCTCTCCGGAGTCGCCGCCGTCGACGGGCTCGTTTGCGCCGGCGAGGTCGAGCACGTGCAGCTCGCGCAGCGGTTCGCCGACGAGCCGCGCGAGCATCTGCATGCCGCGCGAGTCCTTGATGTGCGCGACCTCTCCGAAGCCGCGCACGAGCCAGAGCTCGCCTTCCTTCGCGATCGTCACGGGCTCGTCCTTCACCGCTTTCACGGCGGGCTTCACGGTCAGCCGGTCGAGCAGCGCTGTCAGGCCGACACGCCCCGCATCGGCACGCGCGAGGTCGCGGAGCTCGATCGCACGCTCGCGATCGCCGGCGCGGGCCCGCGCGTCGAGCGCCTCGGCCCAATCGGCGCGGACCTTCGCGGCCCACACGGGACTGCCGAGGCGGGCGGCCTGCTCGAGCGCGTGCTCGGCAAACGCGTCGATCTCGTCCCACTGTCCGAGGCGCGCGGCGAGCAGCAGGCGTGCGCGGCCGAGCAGCTCGAGCACCGTCGAGCCGAGCATCGACGCGACGATCATCGGCCGCTCGTACGTGCGCAGCCGCTCGAACGCGGTCGTCGCTTGCTCTCGCGTGCCCACGAACACGATCGCGGGGACGAGCATCGCGAGCATCTCTCGATCGAGCGTCGCGAGTGCGACCTGCCCGAGCGCACTGCGCGTGGCATCGGCGTCGCGGTCTTGCGCCGCGAGCCACGCGGCAAACATCGAGCGAGCGGGCGTGTACGACAGCATCACGTGGCGGAGTTGGTGCGCCGGCGTGGTGCCTCGGACCGATGCCGCGAACAGCCGGTGCGCCGCGACGAGAAACGTCGCCTGCGCTTCGCCGGCGGCCGCTTCCTCGGCGGCGTCGGCGGCCCGCTCGGCATCTTCGAACCGACCGTCGAGCAGCGCCGCGGCCGCCGAGAGCAAGTGCGTCGTGCGGATCCAGCGCGGTAGGCCGATCGCCTGCGCTTCTGCGTGCAACACGCCGACGAGCTCGTCGAACCCGCGGCGGTCGCCGCGCTCGAGCAGCGCGAACGCGAGCCGTACGCGCGTGTGGATCGCGATCACCCGCTCGCCCGCCGCTCGTGCGAGGGCGAGCGTCTGTTCGTGGATCGCCGCGATCTCCGTCGCCGGGAGGTAGTCGACGAGCGCCGCCGTCGCGATGTACAGGACGTCGAGTCGATCGCGATCGGCGAGCGAGCCCGCGAGCGCGATCGCGTCGCGCGCGCGTGCGACCGGTCCCGCCGGATCCGGCGCGGGCTGCTCCGCCGCGGCGAGCCGCGCGAGCAGCTTCGGGCGCAGCGGGCTTCCCGGAACGAGGAGTCGCTCGGCCTCGTGGAGCGCTTCGACGAGCGTCGGGTTCGGGAAGCCGAACCGCATCTCGATGCCACGCACGAGCGCCGTCCGCGCGAGCAGCTCGCCGTCGCTCAGCTCGCGGGCGATCGTCGCCGCTTCGTCGCACAGCGTGTTCGCGCGCGCGTGCTCGCCGGCGTGTTGGAGCGACTCCGCCCACGCGCACAGGAGGCGCACGCGGCGTGCACGGTCGGTCGGCGCGGCGAGCGGCAGCACCTGCATCGCGCGCTCGAGCAGCGCCGCGGCATCCTCGAACGCGAGCTGCGCCATCGCGCGTGCGGCGGCGCGCTCGGCGGCCGTCACGGCGGCGTCGGCGGCGAGGTGGCCGGCGGCGAGCAGGTGGTGCGCGATCGCGCTGCGATCGTCCGCGTCGCGGCGCTCGAGCGCTTCGGCCGCGCGCAGGTGGAGCCGGGCACGTGTGTTCGGGTCGAGCTCGTCGGCGAGCACCTCCGCGACGAGCACGTGCGAGAACCGGTTCCGATCCGCGCTCACGGGCGCCACGATCCCCAGCCGGACGACCGGTGCGAGGCGCGCCGCGACGTCGTCGTCGGTGATCCCGAGCATGTCGGCAACGATCGCGCCGCGAAAGTCGCGCCCGACCACCGCCGCCGCGACCAGCGCGTCGATCGTCGGCGGCGCCAGCCGATCGACGCGATCGCGAATGACGGCGCGCACCGTCGACACCTGCGGCAAGCCGACCGCGCCGTCGGCGACCGACGCGACGAGCTCTTCGATGAACAGGGGATTGCCCTCGCTGAGCTCCCACACGCGCGCCGACGCGTCGCGCGACACGCGATCACCGACGAGCGCGGCGACGTCTTCGCGTGCGAGCCGCGCGAGCGACAGCCGCTGCGCCCCGCGTTGTAGCCGACCGAGCGCCGTCGCGACTTGGGTGCTCGCGTCGCGATCGCGTGCGGCGAACGCCACGGCGACCCGCGCGTCGGCGAACCGAGGCAGCGCGTATTCGAGCAGCTGCAGCGACGATAGATCGGCCGCGTGCATGTCGTCGAACATGAGGACCACGAGCTGCGCCTCCGCGCGCCGGCACACGAAGCCGACGACCTCCTCGAAGCGTGCGAGCCGCGTCGACGCGTCGGCGCGTTGGTCCAGGCTGGTGGGATTGGGAGCGCGATCATCGGTCGTCTCGAGTGCACGCAGCTGTTGCATCCACGGCCAGAACGCAGGCGTGAGCCCGACCTCGTCGCACCGGCCCCACACGGCACGCCCGCCGGCGAACGTCGAGCGCCGCGCGAGCTCGTGGAGCAACCGGCTCTTGCCGATGCCCGGCTCGCCCGTGATCACCGCGACGGCGCGCTCGCGCATCGCCGCGCGCGCGAGCAGATCGTCGAGCGCGGCGAGCTCGCGGTCACGACCGACCAGGGCAGGGGCGGACACCCTTCGCTCGTAACACGATCGGTTACTTCTTCGCTTTGACGTCGAGCACGCTCGTCGAAGCGCCAGCCACGAACGTCTCGGACCGGACCGCGATCGTCTTGGTGTCCTTGCCGAGCTCCAGGTCGATCACTTCTTTGAACGGCTTGCCTTCCTGCGTGCCGGTGTAGACGAACTGGAGCTTGTTGCCGGCCGGCGCCTTCGCGACGTGGTCGTGCGTCTCGCCGGCGTTCGTCACGCTGAACCAGTGATAGGTCGAGCTGCTCGGGTCGTAGCCGAACAGGTCGGTCTCCTCGTACTTGGTGAGGCCCGGGATGCCGGTGAGGGCGAGGTTGCACGTCACGCCGTGGTCGCCCGAGGTGCGCTTGCAGGTCCAGGTCAGGTCGACCTTCGCCTTGTCTTTGCCCATCGTCAGCGAGCCGGTGCCCTTCCAGGTGCCGACGAGGCACTCCATGTCGGCGATCGGCTTGGGCAGCGCGTCGGCGGCCGCGGTGAACGGGGCGAGGGTGGCGAGGGTGGCGAGAAGCTTGCGGGTTTTCATCGGTTCGTCTCCTTGCCCTGGTGGCGTGACGAACCGCGGAACAATGTACCAACGCGGAAAACCCGCGCCTTTGCGGGCCGGTCAGGGCCGGCGGACGCGGAACACGAGCGCGCCGCCGAGGCGCACGTCTTCGTAGTCGGCGAACCCGATCCGCTGGAGCCAGGCGCGCAGCTCGCTCGGCTCGAACCGGCGAATCCCAGCAGCGCGCGCGGCGAGCCGGCCGAACAGCGACGGCGCCTCCGCGAACGTCGACCCGACGTAGAGGCCGCCCGGGCGCAGCACGCGGCGGATCTCGCGGAACACGAGCTCGGGGTCATCGTACGCGTGGAGGGCGCCCGCGTTGTTGACACCACCGAAGGCACCGTCGACGAATGGCAGCGCGTGCGCATCGGCGCGGACGAGGACGACGTTCGTGTAGCCGCCGGTCCGCTGCGCCGCGACGTCGAGCATCGCGCGCGAGAGATCGAGCCCGACGATCAACGCGCCGGGAGCCGCCGCGGCGAGGGCGCGGGCGAACGCGCCCGGACCGCACGACAGGTCGAGCCACGGGCCGGGGCGGTCGTCGAGGGAGAGGCCGTGCTTGTGGATGAACAGCTCGCCCGCGAGGCCGCCGACCGAGGCACCGGCACCGCGGCCGGCGAGCAGCCGGACGAACGCGGGCCGCCAAAACCGGTCGTAGATCCGCGCGACCAAGTCGCTTTCCATCAGGCGCTGCTCGGTCGTCGTCGTCGGCGGTTCGCCGATCGAGACGTCGATCAGGTCGAGGACGTGTTGGGTCGTGCTCGCGGGCTCGAGGCCGCACGCCGAACAGCGCGGCGTGCGCAGGTCGGCAAACGGCGCGGCGGCGCGGCAGCGCGGGCATTGCAGGATCGGCAGGACAGCGGGATCCACCACGACGTTGTACAGAAACCACCGAGGGTTTTCTTGAATGCGGGGCGCCTTTTAGGTACGCACCTGCAATGGCTACGACCAAGTGGCTCTGGGGGATGTGTGTCGCGTTCGCGTTGTCGGGGCCTGCGTTCGCGCAGCCGGCCGAAGCGCCAGCACCGCCGGCCAAGAAGGCGAAGCGAGATCGGGGCAAGAAGAAGCCACCGGTCGATCTCTCGGCCGAGATCGCCGCGCTGAACGGCGCCGATCTCGAAGCCGCCGCGAAAGCCGCCGATACGCTCGGCGCGAGCGCGGAGCCCGCCGCCCACGACGCGCTCCTCGATGCCCTCGCGCTCGGTCTCCCGCCTGCGGTGACGACGAACGCGTTCACCGGGCTCGTCAAACATCCCGCGCCGCCCGACGTCGCCGCGCTTCGCCGGTATGCCACGCACCACACGCCGACCGTGCGTAGCGCCGCGATCGGCGCGCTCGCGATGTATCCCGATCCGAACGCGAAGCTCGCCGTCGTCGCCGGTCTGCACGATCCGGTCGCGAGCGTGCGCGCTGCGTCGGCGACCGCCGCGGGAAAAGGCAGGATCCGCGACGCGGTCGAGCCGATGATGAAGCTCCTCGCGAAGGGGGAAGAGGCCGCGGCCCGCGGACTCGCCGTGATGGCCGATACCGAGCTCGCACGCAAGCTCGCCGACCAGCTCGGCAAGGTCCCCGAGGCATCGCTCGCCCTCGCGCTCGGCCTGATCCTCAAGCGCCCCGACTTCGGTCCCGACCCGGAGCGCGTCGAGATCGTGCGCGCGATCGCGAAGATCGCGGACTCGTCGGCGGTGACGGCGTTGACCGACTACCTCGACGCGACACCGAAGAATCCGCCACGCCCGTCGCGCCAAGAAGCGCAGGGTGTCGTCGAAGCACGCCTCGGCGGCAGCCCCGACAAGAAGGACGGAAAGAACCAATGAAGACGCTCGCGCTCACGACCATCGGTGCGCTCGCACTGCTCGCGGCGTGTCCGCAGAAGCGGGTGTTCCAGCTGTCGTCCGACGAGAACAACCCGTACATGCTGAAGCAGACGCTCGACAAGCGTCGGCTCCCGACCCAGCCGATACCGGTGAACGACAGCAAGCAGCCACGCGTGTTCGTGGTGACCGTCGGCTCGCCGAAAACGATCGTCGCGTACGATCTCGCGAGCGGAAATGTCATGTGGAAGGCGGACGCCGACGTGCAGTCGCGCATCTCCGTCGGCGGTGACTTCATCGTCGCGCTCGAGGGCAACCAGCTCGTCGCCCGCGATCAAGCGCGCGGCGCGCCGCGCTGGAAGGCGAGCGTGTCGGGCAAGTTCGTCGGCGCCGCTGCCGACGAGCAGCGCGTGTACGTCGTCTATCACGCCGCGAGTGGCTACGTGCTCGCGGCGTACGATGGCAAGACCGGCGCGAAGTCGTGGAGCGCCGACGCGGCCGGCGAGCTCGGTGCACCCGGCGCGCACGGCGGCGTCGTGTACGTGCCGTATCTTCGGCAGTGGCTGTCGATCCTCGACGGCTCGACGGGCAAGCTGCTCACCCGCATTCGCGGCATCGACGAGCAGATCGCGATGCTCGACGTCACGAGCCAACGGGCGTACTACGGCTCGAAGCAAGGCGTGTTCGTTCTCGACGAGAAGAGCGCGTCGGGCAAGCGCGCCGACGCGACGTACGGCAAGGTGAAGATTCCGCCGCAGCTCGAAGGCACCTCGTACGGTCTCGACGTCTACGACCCAGTGCAGATGATGTACACGGCCGCCGAGCGCAAGCGCGTGCTGTGGACGACGACGACCGTCGACGGTCAGCTCCAGCTGCCCGGCGAAGGCTACGCGATCCATTACTTCCGCTACGTGCTCGGGTTCGACACCAAGGGAGAGCTGACGTGGGCCTACTCGAACCCGCGCGTCGAGCTCGTCGCGTCGGATCACACGGGCAGCGCCATCGTCGGTGTCGCCACGAACGGCGACGTCGTCGCGCTCGATCCGCGAGACGGCTCGGTGCGCGTGCGCAAGAGCCTCGGCACGACGCAGCCGGTCCTCGGCGCGACCTTCGACGCGGACGGCTGGTCGCCGTCGGGGCAAGTCGAGAAGTCCGACACCGTCGCCGTGCTCGTCTCGATCGCGCGCGATCGCGACGCGCGCTTCGATCGCGTGAAGGAGCTCGCCGTCCGCCGCCTCGCGCAGCTGCCCGGTCCCGAGGTCACGCAGCACTTGCTCGCCGTGATCGCCGATCCGCGCCAGCCGCAGCGGCTGAAGGACACCGTCGTGGAGCTCCTCATGGACCGCAAGGACGGCAGCAGCCTCCCGGTGCTGACGTCGCAGCTCCGAGTCACGACGGACTACATCGCGAACACGCAACCCGAGTCACTCGCGGCGGTCGCGAAGGGCATCGCGGGGCTCGGTGGCACGAAGCTCGAGCCGAAAGATGTCAGCGCCGCGCTCGCCGCACTCCAGCTCCACCTCGAAGCAGCGGCGACCTCGAGCGGCGAGCTCGTGCAGATCATCGCCGCGATGGTCGCGATCGGCGGTGGTGCGGAGCGCCCCGTGCTCGCGTCTCACTTACTCCTGTATCACGCCGACGACAATCTCGGGGACGATGCCGCGTGGCAGAAGGCCATCGTGGTCGCGCTCGGGCAGGGCGGCCCGACGGAGCGCGAGATGCTTCGCTATGTCGCGCACGATCCACGGACACGCCCGAAATTGGCGGCACTTATCCAAGAGCAGCTCGGCGATTGACAGGCTCCGTGCCGCCAGTCACCCTCGATAGACGTGGCGGATCGCAGGTTCAGAATCGTGATCTGCCGCGGTCCCGAGTGCGGTGACCGTCGAGGATCCGCGGCCCTGCACGACCACCTTCGCGATGCGCTCGAGACCCACGGCTGCCGGGCGCGAACCGAGCTCGCGTGGCAGAGCTGTTTCGGGCGCTGCACGCAAGGACCGAACGTCCTGGTGAGGGAGATCCTCACCGCGGAGCCCACACTCGGCACCGGGTTTGCGACGTTGCCAGGACCTCGCGGGACGACAGCTTTGTATAATCGGATCGACCGTACGCGCTGCGAACAGATCGTGACTCAGCACGTGCGTGACGGTCAGATCATCCGAGAGTTCATCGAGCGACCTGGCATTCTCACGAGTGTGCCCGTAGCATCAACGACGAAAGACCCCGAGCAATGATGCGTAACGCCATCGCGATTCTGTTGGTTGCGGTTGTCGGCTGCAAAGGCGAAACCGTCGTGAAGCCAGATCCGCAGACCCAAGCGGACCTCGACCAATGTCAAAAGGACAAGGCCGAGAAAGACAAGCTGATCAAAGCCGTCGAAGAAGAGAATGCGCGGCTGATGCGCAACCAAGGCTCTGGTGCCGAGATCGTCGTATCGATCGAAGGCAACGCGCTGACGGTGAAGCCCGGCAAGCCCGGCGAGGTCCGTCCGATCGACGACAAGGCCACCGCCGCGGCGTCGAAGGAGTTCCTCGACGTCGTCGCGAAGTCGCGCGGCGCGATCCAGAAGTGCTACGAGCAGGCGCTCAAGAAGAACACCGGCCTGCAGGCGAAGACGGTCACGCTCAGCGTGTCCGCGAGCTTCTCGGCCGACGGCAAGTACAAGAGCTCGTCGTTCTCGCCGTCGCTCGGTGACACGTTCGACAACTGCATCAAGACGGTGGCGAGCAAGTGGCAGCTGCCGACGAACTCGCCCGCGATGACGTTCAAAGCGCAGGTCTCGCTGACCCCGTCGTGAGCAAGCTTGCGGGCGGGGGGCGAAGCCCCGATCTGAAAGACCTCGAGAAGCGGCTCAAAGACGAGCCCGAGAACCTCGGGCTGAGGGTGACGGTGGCCGGCGCGATGCGCGAGGCGGGGCGGCAGGAGGAAGCGGTCGAGCTCTATCGGTCCGTCGCGGCCGCGTATCGCGATCAGGGACGCAGCCAGCAGGCCATCGCGGTCTGCCGCAGCATCCTGGAGATCGCGCCCGACGACATCCGCTGCCACGCGCTGCTCGCGTCGCTCGTCGCCGGGCACAAAGGCCGCGCCGCGCGCGATACGGCCAACGTCTATGGGGAGGAGATGGTGCTCGAGGTCGGCACGCCCCCACCGGCCGAGGCGCGGGACAAGCCGCCCTCGATCCCGCCCACCGGCCGCACGCCCACGCCACCGAAGGTCGTGGCACCGGTCGCGACGCGCATCCCACGGCCCCCGACAGCGCCGCCAGCGGCCGCCCGCGCGGGCGTGTCGGTGCCGTTGCCCGCGCGCAACACGCCGTCGCCACGCAGCTCGAATCGTCTCGACGAGACGCCGCTGCCCGTCCCGATGCCGTACCACGTCGCCGATCCGACGACGAAGAGCCTCAAGAAGCTCTCCGAGGTCGACCTCGCGGCGACTCCGGATCCGGACGATCTGCCGGTCTCGGAGGATGCGAAGACGCGCCCAGGCGCCGAAGCCAACACGCGGTCCGTGAAGGGCATCGCGAACGCGGCGCGGCGGATCTCGAGCGCGCTGAGCGAGCCGTCCGAGGATCTGTCGGCGGAGCTCGACACGCGCCAGCGCCCGCGCATCGAGTCCGACGAGCTCGACAAGATCGCCCACCCGCCGCCGACGGTTCCGGTCGAGCTCGCGATCGTCGACGACGATGACGACGTCGCGACCGCACCGCCGAGCATCACGCGCGACATGCGCGCGAGGACCGACGACGAGCCCGAGCCAGAAGAGGACGACGGCGTCCCGACGCTCTCCGACGAGGATCAAGACGAGCCGACGCATCCGCGCGACACGCCGCTCGATCTGATGATCCGCACCGAGAACGAAGGTCCGCTCGGCAGCGCGTTCTTCCAGCCACTGCCACCCGACAAGCGCGACGCCGTGCTCGCGCGGTTTCACAAGAAGTCGGTGAAGAAGGGCACGACGGTGATCCGGCAGGGCGAGGTCGGGCACTCGCTGGTCGTCGTCGTGAGAGGCCAGCTCGACGCGCGTCTCGATCGCAAGGGCGGCTCGGTGGAGCTCACCGCGATCGGGACGGGCGAGTTCGTCGGCGAAGGCTCGCTCCTCGCGCGCACGCCGTCGCCGGTGCAGATCGTCGCGGCCACGGACTGCGAGCTGTTGCTCCTCACGCCGCGCGACTTCTACGAGATCGCGGGGGCCTTCCCGGCGCTGTGGGCCGAGCTCAAGGACGTTGCCGAGCGGCGCAAGCGCGAGCTCAACGTCAGGAGCGCTTCGCCTTGAGCACGCGCTCGAGGGCCATGCCGGCCGCGCGCGCGGCGAGCGCGAGCTGATCGTCGAACGTGTGCACGACGCGGTGCTCGCCGAACAGCACCCCGACGACGCGTTCCCGGATCGCGACCGGCACGAGCAGGATCTCGGGCGGGCAGCCGCCGAGCACGCTCGTCAGGAACGTGCGGCTCGCGTCGTCGTGCATCGGTCCGCGATACGGCAGGCGCGTGTCGACGACGTCCTGCAGCGTCGACGGACGATCGAGGCGAAGCGTCGCGACGGGCGGCGATGCGGGCCGCGGCTCCATCGCGAACACGACGAGCTCGTTCAGCTTGTTCGCCATGTGCTTCACGGCGAAGAAGCCGGCGCGGCGATGCGACTCGGCGAGGTGATCGATCATGAGCCCGATGATCGCGTTGCGATCTTCGGCGTGCTCGAGCGAGTTGATGAGCTCGATCGAGCGCGAGGTCGCTTCCTCGAGAGCGCGGACGAGCACGGTGCCCGAGCTGTTCGGTAACGCGGACGCGCCGCGCGAGAGCTCGGGCGGTGACGGCGGTGCGACGATCAGCGGGGCGGAGTCGACGGAGAGCGGGATGCCCTTCGCGACGCCGTCGCTGTCCTCGTCGTCGCTGCCGGGCACGGCGCCCAGGAGCGGCGGCGGGATCGTGGTGCCCGGCGGCCCCCAACCGTCGTCGATCGCGTCGTAGTCGATGCGGCGATCGACGATCTCGACGCTGGAGGTGCGATCCGGAATCGCTTCATCGAGCTCGACGGCGGACATCACCGCGGTCGTCGGACCTTCGTCGTCGCTGCTGGCCGCGCGCGCGATCGGGCGCGTCACGGGCGACTCCGCGCGCGGGAACGGCGCCGACTGCGCGCGCCCCGGCTTCGGCGGCAGGGCCGGGTGCGAGCCCGTATCGTCGGGACTCGGCGGTGCGGCGAGGTTCTCGTCGGTCGTGTCTTCGGGCGACGGCGGCGCCGCGTGCCCGTCGACCTGTGTCGAGTCGCCCACCGCTTCGGCCCTCGTCGGGCCGTCGTCGATCTCCTCGTCGGGCGCGCCGCCTGCTTCGGTGTCGCGATGGATGCGCGTGATCGCCGGCAACACGCCGATGCCCACCTGCGTGGCCTTGGGCGGGCGCGGCCCGTCGGGAGTCACTCCCGACCGCGGGGAAGACGGCTTCTTCGAGCGTGGCTCGAGCACGACGACCTCGTCGTCCTCGGGCAGCGTCGGACCGATCGGCGCGCGCTTCGTCTGCGCGTTCGCGATCGGCGGTTGATCGCTCTGCCGTCGTCGCTCGAGCAACACGGGCTCCGAGTCGGCACGTGCCGGATGCTCGTGGATCACGACACCGGTGCTGTTCTCGTCGACCTCGATCGTCGTGACCGGCGCCGTCGTGTCGTTGCGCTTCGTCGTGACGCGGAGCTCGCCCGAGGTATCGGGCTGCAGCGGCGGCGGTGCGAGCGAGTCGTCGATGATGATGCGTGGCTCGTTGTCGACGTCGCGCACCGGCCCGCTCGCGGTGTCGAGCTCACCCGCGCGCGCCGCGAGCTCCGGCGGATCGGTCTTCGCCTTGCGCCGGCGCGCGATGACCTTCATCGGTCCCGTCGGATCTTCCGAGGTCGAGCTCGGCTCCGGATCGGCCTCCATCGTGATCTCCGGCTCGTCGTCGTCGTCGCCGTAGATCTCGGCTTCCTCGATGGTCGGCTTGATCGACTGCGCGCGCCGCGACGGCAGGCGGATCTCGCCCGAGATGCTGCGTGCGCGCGGTTGCGGTGTGCCGTCGACGCGCTCGCCCTCCGGCACGCTCTGGGCGCGGATCGGCGGCTCCGCCGGCAGCTCCGGCGGTGGCAGGTCGAGCTCGCCGCTCGTCGGGCGCACCGTGTTGATCGGCCCGGTCACCGGCGGAATACCGCGATGCCGGGTCGCCTCGACGCGACCCGTGAGCCCCTTCTGCCGCGGCATGCGCTCGACGACCACCGCGGGCGCGGGCTCGGGCGACGGTTTCGGCTCGCCATTCGTCTGCTGGATCAGGCGATGGCCGAGCGCGGTCAGGTGACCGTAGTAGTGCGCGAGGCACCACGCGATCTGCATCTGCGTCGCGCACGCGCGCACGACATACGCGCCGGTGAAGAACGCGATCTCGTCGACGGCGTGGCGATCCGACGGATCGCTCATCGCGACGGTCAGGTTGTTCTCGGCGTCGAGCGACACCGGAATCGCCCGCAGCTCGATCGCCATGTCGCTCGGGATCGCGGCCACCACCTTGATCGGCAGCCGCGCGAGCGAGTTCGGGTTCACTTTCGGAACCAAGAGGCGCGACTGATAGAAGTCGGTCAGGTCGTCATCCTCGATCGCACCCACGACGACGAGCTGCTCGCCGATCGTTCCGCCCTGTGCCTCGACGCGAGCACGTGCATCATCGAGGGCTGTGGAGGACACCAGCCCCGAGCGAACCAAAAGCGCACCCGCGTCGTCGGCCATGCTAGGGAACGGGACGAGCCCGCACCCGTCGGGATCATGTCGATAGCGCGCCTGCCATGTCAACGAACCCGCGGATCTACCTGGACTTCAATGCGACGGCCCCGATCGTCCCGGCCGCGCGCTCGGCGATGACCGCCGCCCTCGCGGAGGTCGGAAACCCGTCCTCGATCCACGCGGAGGGCCGCCGGGTCCGTGACCTCGTCGAGCGGGCCCGCAACCAGGTCGCCGCCCTGGTCGGGCGCCCGCGCGAGCAGGTGGTGTTCACGAGCGGCGGCACCGAGGCGAACGCGCTGGGGGTGCTCGCCCTCGCCGCCGCCGTCGAGCAGCAGGGGGGGCCGCGGGTCGCGGTGACGACCGCGATCGAGCACCCGTCGCTGCGGGGGGCGGTCGAGGCGCTCCGTCCGCGCGGCTGGGAAGTGCGCATTCTTCGGATGCCATCCGACGAGGAGTGGGCGGCGGCGCTGGTGGGGGTCGGCCTGGTCGCCCTCGGCGCGGTCAACCACGAGCTCGGCACCCTGGCCGACTTGCCCGCGATCGCGCTCGCCGCGCGGTCGGCCGGTGGGTTGGTTCATGTCGACGCGGTGCAAGCCGCGGGCAAGCTCGCCGTTCACTCGATCGAAGCCGATGCGATCGCCATCTCCGCGCACAAGCTCGGCGGGCCCCAGGGCGTCGGTGCCCTCGCGATCTCCGTCGACGAGGGCCTGCCCGTCGTCGACGGTGGACATCAAGAGCGCGGGCGCCGGCCCGGTACGGAGAACACGATCGGCATCGTCGGCTTCGGCGCCGCCGCAGCAGCGATCGACCTCGCGACGTGGAGCGAGGTCGTCGCGCTCGGCGACCGGCTCGAGCGCGGTCTGCTCGCGATCGAGGACGTGCGCATTCACGGCGCGGATCGGCCACGGATCGGTGGGACGATCAACGCGGGCTTCGCTCGCGCGCTCGGCGAGTCGATCGTCGTCGCGCTCGATCTCGCGGGCATCGCGGTCTCGACGGGCGCCGCCTGCACGTCGGGCTCGGTGCAGCCGTCGGCGGTGCTGCTCGGCCTCGGGTATGCGCCCGACGAGGCTCGCGAGGCGGTTCGGTTCAGCCTCGGCCGCTCGACGACCAGCGGAGAGATCGATCGCGTGCTCGCGGCCTTGCCAGCCATCGTGGATCGTGCCCGCCAACACCGAATCAAGCGCACGTAATAACGAGCGATTTGGTCGCCTTGACGCCCTCTGTAACAGCGGGGTATCCCACGCTCATGCGTGACGTCGTCATCGTCGGTGCTGCGCGCACCGCTATCGGCAGTTTCCTCGGTTCTCTCGCCAACGTTCCGGCTCCGAAGCTCGGCGCCACGGTGATCAAGGCGGCACTCGAACGCGCGGGGGTCGCGCCGAGCGACGTCCAGCTCGTGCACATGGGCAACGTGCTGCAAGCGGCGGTCGGTCAAGCACCGGCTCGCCAAGCGCTGCGCTTCGCGGGGCTGCCCGACAGCGTTCCCGCCGTCACCGTGAACAAGGTGTGCGGATCGGGCCTCGAAGCGGTGCTCGGTGCGGCGCGCGCGATCGCGCTCGGCGAGATCGACGTCGCGGTCGCCGGTGGCATGGAGTCGATGTCGAACGCACCGCACGCGATGCGCGGCCTGCGCAACGGCGTGAAGATGGGCACCCTCGACAACGTCGACGTGATGATCAACGACGGCCTGTGGGATCCGTACTCGAACCAGCACATGGGCAACTGCGCCGAGCTGTGCGCGAAGGAGAAGTCCATCTCGCGCGGCGCGCAGGACGAGCACGCCGCCGAGAGCTATCGCCGCGCGCTCGATGCGGCGAAGGCCGGCCACTTCAAGAACGAGATCGTCGCGGTGAAGGTCGCCGACAAGAAGGGCGAGATCTCCGTCGACACCGACGAGGAACCGGGCCGCGGCAACATCGAGAAGCTGCCGACGCTGCGCACCGCGTTCCAGAAGGACGGGACGGTCACCGCCGGTAACGCGTCGTCGATCAACGACGGCGCGGCGGCGGTCGTGCTGATGTCCGCGGACGAAGCGAAGAAGCGCGGCGCGAAGGTCCTCGCGAAGCTCGTGTCGTGGGGCTACCACGCGCAGGCGCCCGAGTGGTTCACGACGGCGCCCGCGGGCGCGATCACGAACGCGCTCAAGAAGGCCGGTTGGGACGCGAAAAAGGTCGACCTCTGGGAGATCAACGAAGCGTTCTCCGTCGTCTCGGTCGCGAACAACCAGATGCTGGGCCTCGACCCGGCGAAGGTGAACGTGTGGGGCGGCGCGGTCGCGCTCGGTCACCCGATCGGCGCTTCGGGCTGCCGCATCCTCGTCACGCTCCTCCACGCGATGGCCGCGCGCAACGTGAAGACCGGCGGCGCCTCGCTGTGCATCGGCGGCGGCGAAGGCATCGCGTTGTTGGTGGAACGTCCGTGACCGACGTAAGCAAGGTCGGCGTCGTCGGCGCCGGCCAGATGGGGCAGGGCATCGCGCAGGTCGCCGCGCAAGCGGGCCTCGACGTGATCGTCGTCGACGCGGCGCTCGACTTCGCGCAGGCGGGCGTCGGCAAGATCAAGAAGACGCTCGATCGGCTCGTCGAGAAGGGCAAGCTCGACGCGAGCGCGCGCGATCAGACGATGTCGCACATCAAGGCGGGCGGTCGTCATCAGGACCTCTACGAGTGCGACGTCGTGATCGAAGCGGCGCCGGAGAAGGAAGAGCTGAAGCTCGCGATCTTCAAGTCGCTCGGCGAGGTCTGCAAAGACGACGCGATCCTCGCGTCGAACACGTCGTCGATCTCGATCACGAAGATCGCCGCGGCGTCGGGCCGCCCCGATCGCGTGATCGGCATGCACTTCATGAATCCCGTGCCGCTGATGAAGCTCGTCGAGATCGTGCGCGGTCTCCCCACGAGCGAGCAGACGTATCAGACCGTCACCGCGCTCGCGAAGCGGTTCGGCAAGACGACGATCGGTGCGCGCGACATCCCGGGCTTCATCGTCAACCGCATGCTGATCCCGCTGCTCAACGAGGCCTGCTACGGCCTCTACGAGGGCCTCGGCACCGCGGCCGACATCGACACCGGCGTGAAGCTCGGGCTCAACCACCCGATGGGGCCGCTCGAGCTCGCCGACTTGATCGGCCTCGACACGTGCCTCGCGATCGCCGAAGTGCTGCACCGCGAGCTCGGTGACGACAAGTACCGTCCGTGCCCGCTGCTTCGCCAGTACGTGGCGGCCGGCTGGCTCGGCAAGAAGGTCGGCCGCGGCTTCTACGAGTACGACCCGCAAGGACAAAAGAAGGCATGAGCTACGACTCGTTCGAGACGATCAAGGTGGACGTCGACGGACCGATCGCGGTCCTCACGATCAACCGCGAGGCGAAGTACAACGCGCTGTCGAGCCAGGTCATCGCGGAGCTCACGCACGCGACCGGCGAGCTCGAGGTGTCGACCGACGTGCGCTGCGTGATCGTGACCGGCGCGGGCGACAAGGCGTTCGTCGCCGGTGCCGACATCGGCGAGATGGTCGAGCTCACGCCGACGCAGGCGCAGGCGTTCTCCGAGATGGGCGGTGCGCTCGGCACCGCGATCGAGACGTCGGAGAAGGCGTGGATCGCGGCGGTCAACGGCCTCGCGCTCGGCGGCGGCTGCGAGCTCGCCCTCGCGTGCGACTTCATCCACGCGTCGGAGAGAGCGAAGTTCGGCCAGCCCGAAGTGAAGCTCGGCGTGATTCCCGGCTTCGGCGGCACGCAGCGGCTCCCGCGGCGCGTCGGGGTCGCGAAGGCCAAAGAGCTGTGCATGACCGGCGACGACATCACGGCCGCCGAGGCGCTACGCATCGGCCTGTGCGATGCGGTGTGGCCGCACGCGGAGCTGATGACGAAGGTCAAGGAGCTCGCGGCGCGGATCGCCGCGAACGGCCCGCTCGCGGTCGCCGAGTGCAAGCGACTCATCCATCAGGGCCAGTCGACGTCGCTCGAGGCTGCGATCGCGCTCGAGCAGCGCAGCTTCGGCCTGTTGTTCTCGACGCAGGATCAACGCGAGGGCATGAGCGCCTTCCTCGCGAAGCCGAAGCGCCCGGCGCAGTTCAAAGGCCAGTAAAGGACGACCGTGGACTTCAAACCAACGGAAGAGCAGCTCGCGGTACAGCAGACGGCGCGAGACTTCGCGCAGAACGAAGTCCTGCCGAAAGCCGCGGAGATCGATCGCGAGCACCGGCACCCGGCGGAGCTCGTGAAGCGGATGGCCGAGCTCGGCTTCCTCGGGATCGCGATCCCCGACCAGTACGGCGGCTCGGGCTTCGACAACGTGTCGTACGTGCTCGCGATGGAGGAGATCTCGCGTGCGTGCGCGTCGACCGGCGTGATCATGTCGGTCAACAACTCGCTCGTCTGCGATCCGATCTATCGGTTCGGCAGCGACGCGCAGAAGCAGGAGTGGCTGACGCCCCTCGCGAGCGGCAAGCTGCTCGGCTGCTTCGCGCTCAGCGAGCCCGAGGCCGGCTCCGACGCAGCGGCGCAGAAGACCACCGCCGTCAAGGACGGTGACGGTTGGCTCATCAACGGCACGAAGAACTGGATCACGAACGGTCCCGTCGCCGACGTCTGCGTGCTGTTCACGATGAACGACAAGGCCGCGGGGCACCGCGGGATCACGGCGTTCATCCTCCCGATGAAGACGAAGGGCGTGCGCGTCGGCCAGCCCGACGACAAGCTCGGCATCCGCGGCAGCAAGTCGTCGCAGATCTTCCTCGACGACGTTCGGCTCTCGGACGCCCAGCGCCTCGGTGAAGTCGGGCAGGGGTTCAGGGTCGCGATGTCGACACTCGATGGCGGCCGCATCGGCATCGCCGCGCAAGCGCTCGGCATCGCGCGCGCCTGCCTCGATGACTCGCTCGGCTACGCGCAGCAGCGCCGCACGATGGGCAAGCCGATCGCGCAGCACCAAGCGATCGCGTTCAAGCTCGCCGACATGGCCACGGAGCTCGACGCCGCGCGCCTCCTCACGTTGCGCGCCGCGTGGCTCAAGGACAACAAGCACCCGTACGGGAAGGAAGCGTCGATGGCGAAGCTGTACGCGAGTGACATCGCGAACAAGGCCGCGCGCGAGGCGATCCAGATCTTCGGCGGCAACGGCTACGTGACGGAGTTCCCCGTCGAGCGTCACTTCCGCGACGCCAAGATCACCGAGATCTACGAAGGTACGAGCGAGATCCAGCGGCTCGTGATCTCCGGATACCTGTCGAAGGGCCAATAGGAGGGCATATGAAGAGGGCGCTATTGTTTCTCGTGGTGCTGGGTGCCGGTTGCGGTGGCAGCAAGAAGTCCGAAGACACCACGACCAGTGATGTCACGACGATCGACCCCAACGCGACCTCCGGCGACACGACCGATCGCAGCGGCAGCATGATCCCGCCCGAGAAGATGGACGAGATCACGCGCCTCCTCGATCGCAAGCGCCCGACGGTGTCGCGCTGCCTGACGATGGTCGTCGACAACCAGGCGCTGCCGAAGGGCTCGCGCGGCAAGATGACCCTCGGCATCACGATCTCGCCAAACGGCAAGGCGTCGAGCGTGAAGGTCATCAAGGACTCGCTCGACTCGAAGCCGCTCGAGGACTGCGTGATCGGCAAGGTGCAGGAGATCGAATTCCCGCAGCTGCCGAGCCAGTACGAGACGACCTACGCGTACGCGTTCGAGGCGATCCAGTAATCATGCGCGGCAGTACCGTCGTCGTCGTTCTCGTGGCCGCCTGCGGCGGTAGCTCCACGCCACCGCCGAAGAAGGTCGAGCCGCAGCCGCTGCAGCGCACGCGGATTCCGATCGAAGAGCCCGACGAGGACGAAGGCCCGCAAGACGGCGTCCAGATCGTCTCGACGAAGGGCCACATGGAGCAGTCGGCGATCGAGGCGGGCATCGCGCCGCACACGCAGGCGCTCTCCGATTGCTACATGTCGCGCGTCGGCAAGCGCAAATGGCTCGGCGGCCGCGTCTCGCTGCACTGGGAGATCAACAAGGCCGGCGAGGTCACCTCCGTGAAGCTCGCCGAGAGCGACCTCGGTGCATGGCCGGTCGAGAAGTGCCTCTTGGAGGTCGCGCGCGGCGCGACGTTCGGCAAGCCCGTGAGCGGCGACGCCGACTTCTCGATCCCGCTCGACTTCTCCGCCAAAGGCCACCCGATGTCGTGGGACGAGGACCAGGCGCTGCGCGCCGTCGGCGGTCAGCTCGCGTCGCTCGACGAGTGCGCCGATCCATCGAAGGTCGACAAGCAGCCGCCGAAGAAGAACGGCAAGCAGCCGAAGGCGAAGAAGGCCCCGCCACCAGGCGGCAAGGTCGCGCTCCCCGACGACGTCACCGTCACGGTCTACGTCGGCCCGGGTGGCAAGGCCCAGTCGGTCGGCTTCGCGTCCAGCGCGTCGGAGATCGCCGATGGCTGGGCCGACTGCGCCGAAAAGGTCGCGATGGGCTGGCGGCTCACGGACCCCAAAGGGCACGTCGCCAAGCTCGCGATCCGCTACCGCGCTCACTAGGGGTCAGACACAACTTCCACAACTTCCGATCGCGCGAACCAGGGACGCTCTCCACCAACGCAACTTTCGATCAGCAACCCCCGAGAATCAGGGCTCGACTCCGGGACGCTCTCCACTAGCGCAACTTCCGATGGACTTCCAACCGACCGAAGAACAGCTCCTCGTGCAACGCACGGCGCGCGACTACGCCGAACGCGTCCTGCTGCCGAGAGCGGCCGCGCGCGACGTCAGCGGCGAGTTCCCGGTCGCCGAGCTGCGCGAGCTGGCCGGGCTCGGCCTGCTCGGCATCGCGGTCCCCGAGGCGCTCGGCGGCGCCGAGGCGGGCACGGTCGCGTATTCGCTCGCCCTGCAAGAGCTCGCACGCGGTGACGCCTCGGTCGCGGTCGCGGTCTCGGTCACGAACATGGTCGCCGAGCTGATCGCGCTCCACGGCAGTCCCGCCCTCGCGGCCAAGTGGGTGCCTCGGATCACGAACGGCGAGATGCTCGCCGGTGCGTTCGCGCTCAGCGAGCCGGAGTCGGGCTCCGACGCCGCGGCGCTGCGCACGATCGCGAAGAAGCGCCCGGGCGGCTGGACGCTGACCGGCACGAAGCAGTGGATCACGAGCGGCGACCACGCGGGCGTGATGGTCGTGTGGGCCACGCAAGATCCCAACGCGGGCCACAAGGGCGTGACCGCGTTCCTCGTCTCGGGCGAAGCGAAGGGCCTCGCCGTCGCGCGTCTCGAAGACAAGCTCGGCCTCCACGGCAGCTCGACGGCGCAGCTCGTTCTCGACGGTGTCGAGGTCGAAGACGACGACGTGCTCGCGGGGCCGGGGCAGGGCTTCGGGCTCGCGCTCGCCGCCCTCGACGGTGGCCGGATCGGCATCGCGTCGCAGGCGATCGGCATCGCGCGGTTCGCACTCGAGGCGGCCGTCGCGTACGCGAAGGAGCGCAAGACGTTCGGCCAAGAGCTGATCAAGCACCAAGCCATCGGCGCCATGCTCGCCGACTGCGCGACCTGGCTCGACGCCGCGACGCTGATGGCGCTGCGCGCGGCGCACGCGAAGCAATCGAAGCAGCCGTACTCGCAGCAGGCGGCGATGGCCAAGCTGTTCGCCACCGAGCACGCGTGGAAGATCTGCGACATCGCGGTGCAGGTCCACGGCGGCTATGGCTACGTGCGGGACTTCCCCGTCGAGCGCGCGCTGCGTGACGTGCGTGCGACCCGAATCTATGAAGGCACGAGCGAGATCCAGCGCATCGTGATCTCGCGCAACCTCCTGAGGTAGTCATGTCTGATCGCAAGCTTCGCATCCTCGTCGCAAAACCCGGTCTCGACGGCCACGACCGCGGCGCGAAGGTCGTCGCCCGCGCGCTCGCCGATGCGGGCTACGAAGTCGTCTACACCGGGCTTCACCAGACGCCCGAGATGATCGCCGCGGCGGCGGTCCAAGAAGCTGTCGACGCGGTCGGCCTCTCGATCATGTCGGGCGCGCACATGACGCTGTTCCCGGCGGTGATCGACGCCCTCAAGCTGCGCGGCGTCGCCGACGTGGTGGTGTTCGGCGGTGGCATCGTGCCGAAGGACGACTTGCCGAAGCTCGAGGCGATGGGCGTGGCGCGGATCTTCACGCCGGGCGCGAGCACGAACGAGATCATCGACTGGGTCGAGTCGTATCTGCGCCCGAAGGTCGCTTGATGCGCATACTCGCGCTGCTCGTGCTCGCTGCATGCAGCGGCCCGACGGAGAAACCGCAGACGACGCCACAGCCCACGGGCAGCGGCAGCGTGGCCGTGCCCGTTCCGATCGACGCACCGGCGCCAAGCCAGGAAGCCCAGCTCGCGGCGATCCAGAAGGCGATGAACGAGCTCGACGAAGCGGCGCAGCAATGTTGGGCGATCGCCGCGACCGAGCGCTTCGACATCGAAGGCGACGTCGAGGTGATGGTCGACATCGCACCGACCAGCGCGAAGACGCAGGTCACCCGCGACACCACGCGCAATACCAAGCTGCTCGGTTGCCTCACCGCGCTCCTCTCGAAGTACCGCTGGGCACCGCCGCTCCACGGCCAGGCGATCCAGCTGCCGTTCAAGTTTCGCGCGCCGAACGGTCAGAACACGATCGACCGGAACCTCGTCGCCTGGAACGGGCAGGGCAAGGTCTCCGTCGCGGTCCTGCTCGACGAGAACAACTCCGGCAACAGCCAAGCTTCGATGATCGAGCTCGCGCTGCAGGCGGGCGGCTCGACGGGGATGCGCTTCCCCGAGCGGTCGGAGCTCTGGTACTTCCTCGGCCCGGCGACGGTCGTCGCGGGCAAGACGCAGACCCCCGTCGTCGCCGGCGACATGGTGTTCGTCGGCGCGCAGGTCGCGCGTGACGTGCAAGCGACGGCCGGCGACGTCCACGCCGTCATCGTCTACACGCCCGGCGGCCCCGAGGGCAGCGCGCGCGCCGGCGCGCTGCTCACCCGCGAGCTCGGCGCGATCAAGCCGCTCGGTGCGCCGGTGTTCCTGCCCGCCGCGAAGGCGAAGAAGTACGGCCACGTCACGATCATCGCCGAGCCCCAGACGACGAAGCAGCCGGTCATCGCCGGCAGCCTCATCGAGCTCGCGAACGCAGCCGTCGTGCCCGAGCACGCGCACGACAAAGAGACCGAGCTCCTCTACGTGCTCGCGGGTTCGGGGACCATGATCGTCGACGGCGTGAAGCTCCCCGTCACGCCGACGATGGTCGTGCAGATCCCGCCGAAGACGAAGCACTCGTTCACCGCGACCGCCGACGTGCGCGCGGTGCAGTTCTATACGCCCGCTGGCCCCGAGCAGCGCTTCAAAGCGACCAAGCCGTGAACATCGATCCCATCCTCCAAGGCGACATCCGCGCGGCCGCGCGCCTCATGCGCGATCTCGACGATCGCCGCCCCGACGCGATCGCCACGCTGAAGGCGCTGTTCCCGCACACGGGCAAGGCATACCTCGTCGGCGTCACCGGCAACCCGGGCGCGGGCAAGTCGACCGTCGTCGACGCGCTGATCGCGCACTATCGCGCCGCCGGCGAGCGCGTCGGTGTCGTGTGCGTCGATCCGACCTCGCCATTCTCGGGCGGGGCGATCCTCGGCGATCGCATTCGCATGCAGCGGCACGCGCTCGATCCGGGCGTGTTCATCCGCAGCCTCGCGACCCGCGGTCACCTCGGCGGGTTATCGCGGTCGACGTTCGACGTCGCACACGTCCTCGACGCGATGGGCTTCGATCGCGTGTTGATCGAGACGGTCGGCGTCGGCCAAGACGAAGTCGATGTCATGAAGGCGGCGCACACCACGGTCGTTGTCACCGTGCCGGGCCTGGGAGACGACATCCAAGCGATCAAGGCGGGCTTGCTCGAGGTCGCGGACGTGCTGGTCGTCAACAAGGCCGATCGCGAGGGCGCCGATCGCACCGAGCGTGACCTCATGCACATGCTCGACCTGCGCGCGACCGGTGAACGCAAGGAGGTCGAGATCGTGCGGACGATCGCGATCCGTGGCAATGCGGACGGCTCCGGCATCAGCGAGCTCGGGGCGGCGATCGAGCGCCACCGCGGCCGTGCGTGGACCGGTCCAGGCGCCGCACAACGCGCCACCGCACGTGCCACCGCACACCTCGGAGAGCTGGTCCGCGCACTTCTTGCAGACCGCGCTTCACGCGCGATGGCAGCGCGAGGCGGCCTCGGCGAGATCGCGCAGGCAGTCGTCGATCGTCGTACCGACCCGTGGACCGTCGCCGAACAGCTCGTGAGCGCGCTGTAGGTGTAGCCGCTATCACGGCCGGCGCCGTTTGTTATTCCTCGTCGATCGCCGGTGCTACTATCGAGATTCCTCGTCCGTACCAGAGGTCCTTATGACTGACTTACGAATGCGCTTGGGGGCGCTGGCCGTCGCGCTCTGCGCGGGCTGCGGCCTGATCAGCTCCGACGTCACGAACTTCAACCTCGATCTACCCGACAAGAAGTTCAGCATCGACACGATGAGCTGGAACGTCGACCAGCAGATGGCCGACGCCGTGCTCAACACGCCGTGTAGCTCGAGCAGCCAGTGCATGGCCGCTGCAGAGGCCGCGTGCGCGATGGACTGCTCGGGGACGTGCAACATGAATTCGCGGTGCACGATCAACCTCGACGTCGGGCTGCACACCAGCGTCAACCTCCTCATGGAGAAGCCCGAGCTGCAGCAGATCAACGACAAGGCCGTCATCGAGGTCGAGATCGATGACGTGCTCTACGTCGTCGAGCAGAACACGCTGAACGTCCCGACGCCGGAGATCGGCGTCTACGTCGCGCCGATGTCGGTGATGGATCCGACCGATCCGCTCGCGAAGCAGATCGGGACGATTCCCCCGGTCGATGCAGGCGTGACGACGACGTCGCCGCAGAAGATGATGTTCACGGCCGACGGCCGCGCGAACCTGACCGCGGTGATGGGCAACTTCAAGACGCCGTTCAACGTCATCGTCGGCTCGACGCTGTCGATGACGGCCGGCCAGCCGATCCCGATGGGCCGCCTCGACGCGGTCATCCGCATCAAGGCGCACGCCGGCATCTGAGGGCAGGAGCTAACGCGCGCGAAGCGCGTTCTGTTTCTGTCCACGCGCGACCCCACGCGCTGCGTGTTCGCGCACCCACATGCGCCCACAAGCTCGCGACCCCACAGCGGGAGCTGCGTGGCACGTCCGATGCTGAAGCGATTCCTCGAAGAAAGGGAATCGCTATGAAGTCTCAACTCGCAGTTGTCTTGTTCGCTTTTGCCGTGGGCTGTGGTGGTGGGGAGAAGGCGTCGCCCGTCGAGAGATCGCAACCGATGACGGACGTCGACGTGAAGGCCGACGAGCCGATCGTCGAGATGCCGAAGCCGGACGTGAAGAAGTCCGAGCCCGTCGTCGAGATCGCGCTGCCGACGAAGTACGACGACGCGCTGAAGCTCGGCAAGGATCTGGTCGACAAGGGCGAGCACCCGCGCGCCCGCGAGATGCTCGAGCTCGCGATCAAGCTCGACAAGAAGAAGGCCGATCCGCACATCGAGCTCGCACGTTCGTACATCGCGACGAGCGAGCGTGCGAACGCGATCAAGGCCGCCAACAAGGCCGTCAAGCTCGCGCCGGAGTCGAGCCAGGCCTACAACACGCTCGGGCGCGCGGAGCTGCTCCGCCACAACTACGAGAACGCGATCGAGGCGTTCCGCCAGGCGACGGAGCTCAACGAGGGCAACGTGTGGGCTTGGAACAACCTCGGCTTCACGTATCTGACGCTGAAGAAGTACGACGAAGCGGTCACGGCGCTTGTCGAGGCGACGAGCCGCAAGGGCGCCGAAGGCTACATGTTCAACAACCTCGGCACCGCGTACGAGCACCTCGATCAGCTCGACGAAGCGCGCGAGGCGTTCGAGAAGGGCGGCGAGCTCGGCTCGGTCGCCGCCGCGTCGAGCCGCAAGCGCCTCGAGGGTGTCGACACGATCGTCGTGATGAAGTCGGAGCAGCCGAAGACCGACGAGACGAAGATCGAGACGAAGATCGAGACGTTCGAGCACAGCGAGCCGATGCCCGACATCGTGGACGAGGAAGTCGTCGACGAGCCGAAGGTCGAAGAGTCTGGCGTCGACGCGAAGGTCGAAGAGACCACGGTCGAGGAGACCAAGGTCGAGGACAAGAAGGCCGAGGACGTCGACGACGAGTACAAGGGCGACGAAGCGCCCGCGCCGGCTCCGGCGATCCTGTAGCGCTTAGGCGTATCGAGCCAGGTGAATGCTCGGCGCCTGCTTTGCTTGACCTAGGCGGCGAGCGTGTCGCGTGTCGGCTTCCCCCCGAGCCAGGCGCGATGCGCTCGCCGTTTTCTATCGCGCGGGTTGGTACTCGCCGAACCGCTCGCGCAGGACGTCGGCGATCTCGCCGACCGTCGCCATCGCCTTGACCGCGCCGACGATCGGACCGACGAGGTTCGCGGTGCCTCGCGCGGCGTCGTCGAGTGCGGTCAGCGCGCGTGCGTGCTCGGCCGCGCTGCGACGCGCACGCACGGAACGGACGCGCGCGACCTGGTCCGCCTCGAGCTGCGGATCGATCTTCGCGACGGGGACCGGATCTTCTTCGGCCATCACGAAGTCGTTGACGCCGACGACGATGCGCTCCTTGCGCTCGACGGCGACCTGGTGCTCGTACGCGCGGCGCTCGATCTCGCGCTGCGGGAAGCCCTGCTCGATCGCGCGGACCATCCCGCCGAGGTCCTGGATCTTGGCGAAGTACTCGCCGACGCGCCGCTCGATCTCGGCGGTGAGCGCCTCGACCGCGTACGAGCCCGCGAACGGATCGATGAAGTCGGCGACGCCGGACTCGTGCGCGATGACCTGCTGCGTGCGCAGCGCGATGCGCGCGGCTTCTTCCGTCGGCAGGCCGAGCGCTTCGTCGTACGAGTTCGTGTGCAGCGACTGCGTGCCGCCGAGCACGGAGGCGAGCGCTTGCACGGTGACGCGCACGACGTTGACGAGCGGCTGCTGCGCCTGCAGCGTGACGCCGGCGGTCTGGCTGTGAAACCGCAGCATCTGGCTCTTCGTGTTCTTCGCACCGAACCGGTCGCGCATGATCTTCGCCCACAACGAGCGCGCGGCCCGGAACTTCGCCACTTCCTCGATGAAGTTGTTGTGCACGTTGAAGAAGAACGAGAGGCGCGGCGCGAACTCGTCGACATCGAGGCCGGCGGCCTTCGCCGCTTCGACGTACGCGATGCCGTCGGCGAGCGTGAACGCGACCTCTTGCACGGCGTCGGAGCCGGCCTCGCGGATGTGATAGCCGCTGATCGACACCGTGTTCCACTGCGGGACTTCGCGCGC
>Ga0316603_10000303_pt1 | contig 25818 bp, 27 predicted proteins | sample OWC_soil_day10_n_FD_207649 | JGI IMG/M metagenome (GOLD analysis project Ga0316603, IMG submission 207649) | Wetland soil microbial communities from Old Woman Creek delta, Ohio, United States - OWC_soil_day10_noCT | ecosystem: Environmental > Terrestrial > Soil > Wetlands | place: USA: Ohio... | reverse complement strand
GCACGTCGCGGCCGACGGCGCGGAAGCCCGCCGCGTGCGCGAGGCGGTGGACGCAGAGTTCGCGGCGATCGCGGCGCGTGCGCACGGGGCGATCGCTGCGCGCGCAGCCGGTGCCGCGTCGGACCGTGTGATCGTGGGCGAGCGCGGCGAGGTCGAGGAACGGATCGCGCAGTACCAGGAGACACTCGGGATGAATCACCTGGTGGTGCGGCCGGCGTCGCGAACCGGGGAACGCGAGCGTCGCGCGTCACTCGAACGGATCCGCGACTTCGCGACCCCCGTCCAGGACGCTGCGCGCTGAGAGCCTGAGAAGAAATCCCCGACCGAGCAGCGCGCAGCGCCGGTGGGCCAGCTGCACGGCGCGACGACGAGTCATATCGGGATATGGCGAGGAGGAGCAACGCAGCAGATGGCCCGCCGCCGCAAGCGATGCGACCGAGGGGATTTTTTCTCAGGCTCTCAGCCTTGCTACCCCTCGCGCGTGAAGGTCACGAACGCCATCGCGGGGCGCTTCGAGTTCTCGCGCATCGCGAAGTGGAAGCCCTCGAAGTTCCAGCCCTGCGCGACCCACTCGTTGAGGATCCTCTCGAGTTCGTCGTCCGCGACGTTGCTGGTCTCGATCACCTTGTAGACGAGCGCCATGCGATTTCCTCTTGCGGCGTTCACGACGCCAGACGTGCCGCGATCTCCTTGGCTGCGTAGGTCAGGATGAAGTCGGCTCCGGCGCGCTTGATTGCGACGAGCGATTCCAGCATCGCACGCGGCCCGTCGAGCCAGCCGCGCTCGGCGGCGGCCATCAGCATCGCGTACTCGCCCGATACGTGATAGGCGGCGAGCGGGACGTCGAAGCGCCGGCGCGCTGCGGCGAGCACGTCGAGGTACGGGAGCGCCGGCTTCACCATCAGGATGTCGGCGCCCTCCTCGAGATCGAGCTTCATCTCGCGCAGCGCTTCGCGCTGGTTGGGCGGGTCCATCTGGTAGCCGCGGCGATCGCCGAAGGCTGGCGTGCTCTCGGCGGCTTCGCGGAACGGGCCGTAGAACGCGCTGGCGTACTTGGCGGCATAGGCGAGGATCGGGGTCGACTCGAAGTGCGCGGCGTCGAGGCTGGCCCGGATCGCGGCGACGCGACCGTCCATCATGTCCGAGGGCGCCACCACGTCGGCGCCAGCGCGCGCGTGCGAGAGCGCCGTCGCGGCGAGGCGCTCGACGCTCGGGTCGTTGGCGACTTCCTCGCCGTCGAGCAGACCGCAGTGCCCGTGATCGGTGTACTCGCAGAGGCAGACGTCGGTGATGACGCACAGCTCTGGCGCGGCGCGCTTCGCCGCGGCGACCGCGCGCTGCACGATGCCATCCGCTGCGTCGGCGCCCGAACCGCGCGCGTCCTTCTGCTCCGGAATGCCGAACAGGATGACGGCGGGAATGCCGAGATCCGCGACGGCCTTCGCCTCCTCGGCGATCTGATCGGCCGAGAGCCGGAACACGCCGGGCATCGACCCGACCGCTTCGCGCACGCCGCTGCCGGGCACGGCGAAGAGCGGGAGCACCAGGTCGTCGCGCGACAGGCGCGTCTCGCGCACCAGCCGGCGCAACGCTTCGGAGCGTCGCAGCCGCCGCATCCGCACGCTGGGAAAACTCATGTTTCGTCTCCTCGCGCACGCGCCGCAAAGTGTCGGGCCAGCGCCTCGACCAGCGCGCGCGCACCGGCGCGCTCGGGAACCACCTGCGCGGGCAACCCGACTTCGCCGAGCGCTTCCGCCGTCACCGTGCCGATCGCCGCGACCACCGCGCGCGACGCCGCCGCGCGGGACGCTTCGTCGAGGCACGCGGCAAAGCGGCGCACCGCCGACGGACTCGCGAAGGTGAGCGCGTCGAGCTCACCCGCCACCAGCGTGGCGCGGAGCTGCGCAACGTCCACCTCCGCCGGCGCCGTCGCGTACACGATCACCTCGTCGACGCGAGCGCCGGCCTCGCGCAGGCTCTGCGGCAAGGTCGGTCGCGAGAGCGACCCGCACGGGAACAGGAAGCGGCGACCGGCGGGCGGCAGCACGTCGCGCACGGCCCGCGCGAGCGATTCGGCGTCGTAGCGCGAGGCCGGCACTTCGGGCGCTGCGAATCCCGCGCGGCGCGCCGCGCTGGCGGTGCCAGGCCCCACGCAAAGCACGCGCGTGCGCAACTGCGCGGGCGGCCGGCCGAGCGCGACGAGTCGTTCACCGAGCGCGCGCACCGCGTTCGCACTGGTGAAGACGATCGCGTCGTATTGATCGAGCGCGCGCAGCGCCGGGGCGAAGCGGTCGTCGTCGAAGGCCCTCGTCTCGGACATCGGCACGCACGCCGCTTCGGCGCCCGCTTCGCGCAGCACGGCGACCAGGTCTGCGGCCTGATCCGCTGCGCGCGTCACCAGCACGCGTTTGCCGAAGAGCGGACCGGACTCCCACCAGGCGAGCTGCGCACGCAGCCGCACGACGTCGCCCACCACGATCACCGCGGGCGCCGCCAGTTCCGCCTCGCGGACCCGTTTCGCCAGCTCCGCGAGCGGCGCCTCGACGACCCGTTGGCGCGGGGTGCCGCCTTCCATCACGACGGCGGCGGGCGTCTCGGGGGCGCGCCCGTGCGCCAGCAGCGCCTCGACGATCTTCTCGAGATTGCGCATCCCCATCACGACGACGAGCGTGTCGACGCCCGTCGCGAGCTTGTCCCAGCGGATCGACGTCCACGGGCGGCCGGGATCGCGGTGTCCGGTGACGACGGCGAACGACCCGGCGTAGCGCCGATCCGTCACGGGAATGCCGGCGAAGGCGGGCGCGGCCAGCGCCGAGGTGACGCCCGGCACCACTTCGAAGGCCACGCCGGCCTCGCGACAGGCGCTCGCCTCCTCGCCGCCGCGACCGAACACGAAAGCGTCACCGCCCTTGAGCCGCACCACGACGAGGCCCGCGCGCGCGCGCGCGACGAGCACTTCGTTGATCGCCTCCTGCATACTCACGGGCGTTTCGTGGCTGCGCTTGCCGGCGTCGATGCGCTCGGCGTGGGTGGGCACGAGGTCCAGCAATTCGCGCGCGACCAGCGAGTCGTAGACGACGACGTCGGCGCGGCGCAGCGCTTCGGCGCCGCGCAGCGTAATCAGGTCCGGGTCGCCGGGGCCGGCGCCGACGAGCAACACCCGACCGCGCGGCGTGTCGCTCACGACGCGGCCTCGCGGCGGAGTTCGGCGAGGATCGCGTCTCCGCCATTCGCGAGCACGGCCTCCGCCACGTCGATCCCGAGCTGCTCTGGACTCGCGCCCGAGGCTTCCGCGCGCGCGACGCGCGCGCCGTTCGCGCTGACCACCATCCCGCGCAGCCGCAGACCGCCGTCCGGCGCCGGCTCCGCGAACCCCGCCAGCGGCACGTTGCAGTCACCTTCGAGGCGCGCGAGGAAGGAGCGCTCGGCGGCGATTGCGCGCGCGCAGGGCGGATCGCTGAGCGCAGCGAGATCGCTGGCCAGCGCTTCGCCGCCGCGCGCCTCGATCGCGAGCACGCCCTGCCCGACCGCCGGGAGCATCAGGCTCGCCGACACGCGCTCGTGGATGCGCGCACCGAGCTCCAGGCGATCGAGCCCGGCGCACGCGAGCAGCACGGCGTCGAAGCGGCGCTCGGCGAGGCGGTCGAGGCGCGTCGTGACGTTGCCGCGCAGCGCGACGACGTCGAAGTCCGGGCGCAGCGCGAGGAGCTGCGCGCGACGGCGCGCAGAGCCGGTGCCGACGCGCGCGCCGATCGGCAGGCCGAGCAGACGCGTGCCGGGTGCGCGCGCCACCAGCGCGTCGCGCGGGTCGGCTCGCTCCGGAAACGCGGCCAGCACGAGCCCTTCGGCAATCCGCGCGGGCAGATCCTTCGCGCTGTGCACGGCGAGGTCGGCGCGGCCGTCGAGCAATGCTTCCTCGATTTCCTTCACGAAGAGTCCCTTGCCGCCGATCTTCGCCAGCGACACGTCGGCGAGGCGGTCGCCACTGGTGCGCACGGTCACCAGCTCGACCGCGACGCCGAGCTTCTCCTCGACGCGTCGCGCCACCCAGCCCGATTGTCCCAGTGCGAGCTGGCTGCCGCGCGTCGCGAGGCGCAGGCGCTTCACGAGGACGGCTCGCTGCCGCCGGGTTTGGCGCCTGCATCGGCGTCGGCGCCGGGTGCCGTGGGATCGTCGAGGGCGAAGAGCACCTTCGCCGCTTCGAGGTAGGCGAGCCCGTCGTCGCGCTCGGCCTGCTCGCGCAACCGCGACACCGGCGCGTGCAGCAGCTTGTTCACGACGGCGCGGGTCAGCGCCTCGACGCCGCGCTGCTGCGCTTCATCGAGCCCGAGCTTCGCCGTGACCTTGTCGAGTTCACTCTGGCGGATCGACTCGGCGCGCGCGCGCAGCCGCTGGATCGTCGGCACCGCCTGCAGCGCCGAGAGCCAGCCGCCCCAACGTTCGACCTCTTCCTGCACGATCGCTTCGGCGCGAACCGTCTCGCGGCGACGCTCCTCGGCGTTGGCTTCGGCGACCCCGCCGAGATCGTCGACGTCGTAGAGGTAGACGTCATCGAGCTGGTTCACGGCCGGATCGATGTTGCGCGGGACGCCGAGGTCGATCGCGAAGATCGGACGGCGGCGGCGCATGCGCAACGCGGCTTCGAAGAGCGGCGCATCGAGCAGCGGGCGGTCGGCGCCGATCGAGGTGAGCACCACGTCCGAGGCGGCGAGCAACTGCGGCAGCTCGTCGAGCCCATGAGCCGTGGCACCGAAGCGTGCGGCGAGTTCGGCGGCTCGCTCGCGCGTGCGATTCGCAACCGCGACCCCGGCGAGCCCCGCGCCGCGCAGCGCGACGAGCGCCGCCTCGCTCATCTCGCCCGCGCCCACGAGCAGCGCGCGCTTGTCCTCGAGCGTCTCGAAGATTTGCCGGGCGAGATCGACCGCGACGCGCGCCACCGAAACCGGCCGCGACGCGATCTGCGTCTCGCTGCGCACGCGCTTGGCGGACGCGAAGGCGCTCGCGAAGAGACGGTTCAGCAGCGGACCGCACAATCCAGCTTCGGCAGCGAGGCGATACGCCTCCTTTACCTGACCGAGAATCTGGGGCTCGCCCACGACGAGCGAGTCGATCGAGGCCGAGACGCGGAACAGGTGGCGAACCGCGTCGTCGCCGACGTGCTCGTAGAGCACTGCGTTCTCCGACTGTTGATGCACGAGCGGCGCCCCCTGCCCCAGATCGCGGTGGAAGAAGGAACGCAAGCGATGACGGCCGGCGTCGAGGTTCGGCGCGGCGGCGATCACCTCGACGCGGTTGCAGGTGGAGATGAGCACCGCCTCCTCGATCTCGGGCGCAGCCACCAGCTTCACGAGCCACGGCAACGGGTCGTCGACGGCGAAGCGTTCGCGCACCTCGACGGGCGCCGTGCGGTGGTTCATGCCGACCAGCAGGATCTTCATGCGATGGCTCCGACGCCGATCACGACGAAGAGCAGGAAGGCAAAGCCGAGCGCGGCGCACGCCGCTGCCTCGCGACCGCGCCATCCAGCGGCGAAACGCGCGACGACGAGCGCCAGGTAGATCGCCCATGCGATCACCGACCACACCGCGTGCGCACCGCCGACGAAGAGATGCCCGGTTTCCCCCTGCGTCCACAGCATGCCGGCGATGACGCCGCAGGTGAGCAGCGGGAAACCCGTGGCGATCGTCATCGCGTTCACGCGGTCGAGCGCCTCGAGCGACGGCAGACCGCGGCGCAGCGCCGGAATGCGCTTGGACTTCAGCGCGCGGTCTTCGGCGAGGAAGAGCGCGCCGGCGAGGCCGGCGACGCCGAGCAGTGCCAGACCGGCGCTGGCGAGGATCACGTGCAGGTGCGGCCAGGAACCGGCACCGGCGGCAGCCGCAGGCACCGTCGCGTAGAGCGCGAAACTCTCGTAGAAGACGCCGAGGAACGCGAGCGGAGAGACCAGCACCGCGAGGCCCTCGAGTCGCCCACCGCGCAGCAGCAGCAGGCTCACGATCACCGCCAGCCACGCAGCCAGCGACACCGCCGAAGGCAGGTCCGTCAGTTGGGGCGGATGCGGCAGCGTGTGGAGTCGCGCGAAGGCGACGCCATGCAGCAGCGCGCCGGCGGCCAGCAGCCAGCGCGTCGCACGCCCGAAGCGCGCCCCCGGCAGCGCGATGGCGGAGATCCCCGCGAGCCCGGCGAGCAGATACAGAGCCGCGGTGATGTGGAACAGTTCGATCACCAACTGCGTGTAGCCTCCGCGCAAGATCGAAATGGGCCCGGCGGGCGGTGCGTCACGAGCGCCGGCGCAAGCGCTCCATCTGCTCGGTGACGCCGGCCGCGTCCTTCACGGCTTCGAAGACTCGATAGCTCGGCTCGCCGTCGAGCACGAAGCGGATCTCCTCGATGCAAGTCTCGCCCGCGAGGTGGCGGCGCGCTTCCTCGATCAGGATTTCGGCGGAGCGCTGGATCGGGAGGCCGCCCCGCCCTGCGCCGAGCGCCGGCGCCGCGACGCTGCGACAGCCGCGCCCGCGGGCGTCCTCGAGGCCCGTGCGGAACGCCGCGCGCAGTGACGCCTCGAGCTCCGCGCCTTGCGACGGCGGCGCTGCCGACAAGATCGCATCGGCCGAGTCGCCGGCGATCACCCCCTCGCGGATCACGATGCGACCGCTCATCGCGCGGGTCTTCGCTTGTTCGTGGCGGACGCTTCGACGAGTCCGGCCGCGAGCAGCGGCACCAGGATCTCGTGCTGGCCGACCAGCGAGATGCCGCGGCCGCCCATCCGCGTCGGCCGCTCGACCACGTTGACCGTCGGCCGGTACTGGCGGAGGAAGTCGAGATTCACGGTCGTGAAGCGCTGCACGCGATGACCGAGGTTGCGCGCCAGCGCAAGCGCCTTGAGGAACACCTCGGGCAGGACCACCGCCGAGCCGACGTTGAAGTAGACGCCGCCTTCGAGCGTCGCGACGAGACCCGCGAGCGTCTCGAAGTCGCGGTAGCTGGTGGCGCCGAGCGCGGCGCCGTCGGCGCTCGGGTGCATGTGGTGGATGTCCGTGCCGATTGCGACGTGCACGGTGACCGGGACGCCCTGCCGCGCGGCCGTGGCGAGGATCGAGCGCTCCTTGTGCGGATAGCGCCCCTCCAGGATCTCGCGCCCGATCGCGGCGCCCATGCCGATCCCGTCGGCGGCGCCCTTGCCGATGGCAGCGTTCAGGCGTTCGGCGGTTTCGCGCGCCATGCCGAAGCTGCCGTCGTCGAGTGCGGGGCCGACGTCTTCGCTGGTGGCGCCCATCATCGCGAGTTCGAGGTCGTGCACGCAGCCGGCGCCGTTCAGCAGGATTCCCGACACGAAACCGCGTTGGAGCAGATCGACGACGATCGGCGCGAGGCCGACCTTGATCACGTGGGCGCCGAAGCCCCACAGGATCGGGGTGCGGCGGGTGCGGGCGCGCGCGGCCGCGGCGATCGCGTCGCGCAGGTCACGGGCGCCGAGGAGAGCGGGCAACCCGTCGAGGAACGCGGTGAACCTGGCGCCCGGCTGGTGCGGGCGGGCTTCGGATCGAAGCTGCACCTTGCTCGGGCGGCGCCGCGCCGGGATCGTGCGCACGCGGCTTCGATCGATGCGCGGCGGTGTCTTCGTCACGTCCTCTCGCTCACGGTTTCGGGAACAGCGCGTCGTCCACCAACTCGGCCAGGGCGTGGCCGATCGCGATGTGCGATTCCTGGATGCGTTGCGTGTCGTCCGAGGGCACGACCAGCGCCAGCTCGACGCGGCTCGCGAGCTTGCCGCCGCCGCGACCGGTCCATGCGATCGTGCGCAGCCCGCGCGCCCGCGCTTCGTCGACGGCTGCCAGCACGTTCGGCGAGTTGCCGGACGTGGAGATCGCGATCGCGACGTCGCCCGGGCGACCGTGCGCTTCGACGAGCCGCGCGAAGACGCGCTCGAAGCCGTAGTCGTTGGCGAGCGCCGTGAGATCGGAGCTATTGGCGGTGAGGGCGATCGCCGGCAGCGCGATGCGTTCGCGCGACAGCCGGCCGCACCACTCGGCGGCCATGTGTTGGCAATCGGCCGCGGAGCCGCCATTGCCGAAGAGCAGCGCCTTGCCACCGCTGCGGAAGCACTCGGCGAGCATCGCGGCGCCGCGCGCGATCGCGTCGGCCGAAGCGGCCGCCAGCGCGCGCTTCACCCGCGCGCTCTCTTCCAGGATCTCACGGACGCGGGCGGCGGGGTCGCGGGGCGTTTCCGGAATCGGTCCTCCAAGTCACGACCCAGATCGGCAGGATCGGGCCGGGCGCGGATCCAGCGTGCACGCGCTGCGCACGGGAGCCGATGAGAGTTCGGGGCCAGTCGACCGCGATGCCCGAAAGCGTCGAAAATCCAAGGGGATGCGAGTGGCGCAAGATACCGGCGAGGCTGCTGAGCGTCAACGCGGACGGGCGCTCGCCGCTGCTATGCTGCCGCGCCGTGTCGGCCCGTGCGGCGTCGTCTGCTGTTCTCGTCGCGTGCCTCTGCGCTTGCGGGCCCGGTGGTCCCGCCGTCGGCGGCGCTCGCAGTTTTGCGGAGATCGACGTCCCGGCGGCGACGCGCTCGCTCGCCGACGAGGAGGCGCGGCTCGTGCAGGTCCGCGACGCGGCGTCGCGCGAGCCGCGCGTGGAACACGCCGCGATCGTTCGCCCCGAAGAGGCGGTTCCCGAGGCGTGGCTGCACGAGGCGCGCCCGATCGTGGTGATCGCCCGCGACGAAGCCGCTGCACGCCGGTTCGCAGCGCGCTTGCTCAGGCTCGGCGCGCCCCGTGTCTCGGTCGTGCGCGGCGGCGTCGAAGCGTGGGCGGCACCCGTGGAGGACCGCGCGCCTTCGGACATCGACCGGGTGGGGCTCTCGAGCGAACGAGGCGCTAAACCTCTTGGGCCCGAACCTGCGAGGAGAATGGATTCATGGCAGCAGTCGCGGAAGTGACGGACCAGAACTTCGACGCCGAGATCTTGAACTCGGACACGCCGGCGATCGTGGACTTCTGGGCCGAGTGGTGCGCGCCGTGCCGAGCGATCGCGCCGATCATCGCGGACCTCGCCGCGAGCTACGGCGGTCAGGTGAAGGTCGTCAAGATGAACGTCGACGAGAACCCGGCCACACCGGCGCGCTACGGCGTGCGCGCGATCCCGACCATCCTCGCCTTCAAGGGCGGGACGGTCGTCGAGCAGATCACCGGCGCGCGACCCAAGTCCGCGTTCGAGGCGATGGCGAAGAATCTGACCGCCTGAACCCCGGGCGCTTCCGCTACGCGCGCGCCGTTCGCGGCGGCGGCTCGTAGAACTTCACCGGCCAATGACGACGCCTGGCGGCGCGGAACAGGAACGGGTCGGGGTTCACGGCGACGGGGTGGCCGACGAGGTCCAGCAACGGCAGGTCGGTCACGGAGTCGGTGTAGAACCAGCTCTTCGCGAGATCGATGCCGCGCTCGTCGATGAATTGCTGCAGCCAGTAGATCTTGCCCTCCTCGAAGCAGAGCGGGTCGATGACGCGACCCGTGAAGCGGCCGTGTTCGACTTCGAGACGCGTGTAGAGGTAGTGCTTGATGCTGAGCGCCTCGGCGACCGGACGCACCACGAACTTGGTCGCGCCCGATACGATCGCCACGATGTGCCCGTGTTTCTGGTGCCAGCGCAGCGCTTCGATCGCTTCGGGGTAGACGGTGGGCACGACCATCCGCTCGACGAAGTCGCGCGCTTCGCGCAGCAGTTTGCGTTCGCTCTGGCCGCGGAACTCGAGCATCGCGTGCTGCGTGAAGGCGCGGATGTCGAGGATGCCGGCCTTGTAGCGCAGGTAGTCGAAGAGACCCCTGGCGAGATCCCAGCCGTCGACTTCGCCGCGCTCGTAGCGGTACTTCATGTACAGCGAGCCGGAATTCTCCGAAATCAGCGTCTTGTCCATGTCGAAGAAGGCGCCGATGCGGGGAGCCGTACGCTTGCGGGTGCTGGCAGACATGGGGCGCTCCGCATTCGCTAGAAGAGGTAGCGCCGCAACGACACGTTGAGGAGCAGACCCAACGCGATCAGCGATGCGAGCAGCGACGAGCCCCCGTACGAGAAGAGTGGCAGTGGCACGCCGATCACCGGAGCGAGCCCGATCACCATCAGGATGTTCACCACGGCTGGCCAGAACAGCATCCCGACGACTCCCACAGCGAGCAGCGCGCCGAACAGATCCTTCGACCCACGCGCGATCACGAGACCCCAGATCAGCAGCGAGAAATAGAGCACCAGCACGGTCGCCGCGCCGACCAGGCCCCATTCCTCCGCCAGCACCGAGAAGATGAAGTCGGTGTGCTGGGTGGGCAGGAAGCGGAGCTGGGTCTGCGTGCCCTGCATGTAGCCCTTGCCGAAGACGCCGCCGGAGCCGATCGCGATGCGCGACTGGTTCGCCTGGTACCCCGAAGCGAGCGGATCGCGACCGGGGTCCGCGACGTCGCGGATGCGGCTCTTCTGGTAGTCCGCGAGCACGAAGAACCAGACGATCGCGAGCACCGCGAGCGCCGTTCCCGCCACTGCCGCCCACGAGCGGATCGGGATGCGAACGAAGATCAGATAGGTGCCGGCGACCGCGAGCGTGAGCAGCGCCACGCCCATGTCGCGGCCCAGCACGATGAGCGCCACCGTCGCGCCGACGGTGAGGCCGGGCCGAAGCAGGTCGCGCAGGCGTTGCACGTCGGTGGGTGGATTGCGATGGAAGTAGCGCGCCAGCATCAGGATCATCGCGAGCCGCGCCAGCTCGGAGGGCTGCAGCCGCAGCGGTCCCAACACCAGCCAGCTCTGGTTGCCGTGCGTCACCGTTCCGACCACCAGCGTCGCGACGAGCAGTCCGAGACTCCCGAAGTAGAGCAACGGCGCCCAGCGCAAGAGGCGGCGGTAATCAATCGCGATTGCGGCGGCCAGGCCGAGCACGCCGAGCAGCAGCGCGAAGAGCTGGCGGCGCAGCGTCGGCGTCAGCCACGACTCCGATTCGGGATGCGTCGCGGACATCAGGTTTGCAATGCCGAGTGCGACCAGAATCCCGATCAGACCCAGCAACCACCACTCGTTGTGCTGGGCCAGGCGCCGTTCAATCCGCGCCATCGGATTCCCCATCTGTTTCCGGTGCGGCGGCCTCTTCGTGCACCGCCTCGTCCGCGTGCGCCGCGCGTTGCTCTTCCGAGTCGATGACGACGGCCGCTTGCAGCGCTGGCGCGGACGCGGCGTGCTTCTTCTCCCACCACTTCGCGAGCACGCGCTGCGCGATCGGCCCGGCTGCGGAGCCGCCGTGTCCGCCATGCTCGCTCAGCACCACCACCGCGATCTCAGGCGCGTCGACCGGCGCGATCGCAGCGAACCAGGCGTGGTCGCGGTACTTCCACGGAATGGCTCGCCCGCGCATGTTGTCGGTGTGTTCGAGCTTCACGACCTGCGCGGTGCCCGTCTTGCCGCCGACGTCCAATCCCGGCACCTGCGCGCGCCGGCCCGTGCCACCGCCTTCGACTACGACACCGCGAAGCGCCTTCCGCACGCGCGCCAGGTGCTCCGCCTCGATCGGCACCTGACGCACCACGTCCACTGGCTCAGGGGTTCTCGCGCCGCCCGGCGCAAGGCGTTCGAGCACGAGACGCGGTCGCACGAGCTGGCCGGTCGCGAGCGCGCCATAGGCAACCGCGAGCTGGAGCGGCGTCATGCTGACGTACCCCTGGCCGATCGAGATCGACACGGTCTCGCCGGCCATCCAGGGCTGGTTGAAACGGTGACGCTTCCATTCACTGCTCGGATTGATCCCGCCGCGCTCGTTCTCCAGCCCGATTCCCGTCGGCGATCCGAAGCCGAAACTCTTCATGTACCCCGCCATCCGGTCGACGCCGATGTCGAGGCCGGTGCGGTAGAAATAGACATCGCACGACTGCACGATCGCCCGGTGCAGATCGACGGTTCCGTGGCCCGTCTTCTTCCAGCAGCGGAATGCGCGGCCGCCGAACGAAAAGCTGCCCGGACAAAAAGTCCCGGCGCTCGGCGTGCGCACTTTCTCCTGTAGCGCGATTGCGGCGAGGAACGGTTTGTAGGTGGAACCAGGCGGGAACTGGCCGGCTACGGCGCGATCCTGCAGTGGCTTCAACGGGTCCTGCGTCAACGCCCGCCAGGTGGCGGGCTCGATGCCACCCGGAAAGGCGTTCGGGTCGTAGTTCGGCAGCGACGCGAGCGCGAGCACATCGCCGTTGCGAGGATCGAGCGCGACCACCGCGCCCGCGACCGGATCGCCCGGCGCGGCGACCTCGCGCAAGCCGTTCTCCGCGGCCAGCTGCAGGTCGACGTCGAGGGTGAGCACGGCGCGCCCGCCCGAGCGCGGTTCGACCGCGTCGAGCACCTCGACGGTACGGCCCGCTACGTCCACCACCACGTTGCGGCCGCCAAAGCGGCCGCGCAGGTGCGGCTCGAGCAGCGACTCGACCCCCGATTGCCCCACCTGCTCGCCGGACCGATAGCCGGAGAAGCCGCGCATCTCGAGCTGTTCCGCGCGCACTTCTCCGATCGTCCCAAGCACGTGCGCCGCCAGCGAACCGTAGGGGTACTCGCGCCGTGGGTGCACTTCGGTGAGTACGCCCGGCAGCGCATAACGATGCGATTCCACGCGCGCGAGCTGTTCGAAGGACAGGTCGTCGGCGAGCCTCACCGCCTGGAAACGCGCGCGCCCTCGCGCCGCGCCCACCGTCTCGCGCACGCGCTCCGGCGGCTCCTCCATCAGCGCCGAGAGCAGCTTGAAGGTGCGCTCCTTGTCGCGCAGCTCGCTCGGCACGACCTCCAGCTCGAAAGCCGGGCGCGTCGACGCGAGTACGCGGCCCTCGCGGTCGACGATCTCCCCGCGCGGCGATGCGATGCGCTCGGTGCGGATCGAATTGCGCTGTGAGCGCTGAAGGTGCTGGTCGCCCTCGACGACCTGGAGTTGGAAGAGACGCACCAGGAAGAGCGCGAAGAAGCCCCCGATCAAGATTCCGAAGACGCGCAGGCGCTGCTCGAAGGAGTCGTCGCTCCAGGATCCCATGCTGCCGAGCGTGCTCATCGGAGCGGCGTTCCCGCGTCGTAGCGAAGCCCACCACGACCGGCATCAGGATTCTCGACGCGACCGACGGCGGCTGCGAGAAGCCGACTTGCGAAGGGAATCGCCAACGCATTCGCGATCGCGTGTAGGACGAGCACCGGCACGGTGCGTGGGTCGTCGAAATGCGGGCCCGTGGAGAGCGTTGCCACCAGCGCCACCTGTGCGATGGCGAGCGCCGCCGTGAATGGCACCAGTGCAATCGCGCGCGCGAGCGCGAGCTGGCGCTCGCCGAGTCGCGTCGCCGTCCACGCGAGCAATTGCAGCAGGGCGAAGAGCCCCAGCGGGCCGCCCGAAAGGAAGTCCTCCTGCCAGCCGACGCCCCACGCGGCGATGAGTCCGCGCAGGCCGGGAACGTGCAGCCCGAGCGCGATGGCAGCGAGCAGTGCGGGATCGGGCAGCAGACCGCGCGGCACCCAGGGCGAGACCGCTCCCACCACCCACAACCCCATCGCGGTGAGCAGCCACGCCGTGGCAATCGCTCTCACGAGCCCGGCGCTCCCGGGGGAACGGCTTCCGCATGCGACGGCGTGTCGCCTTCTCCTTCGTAGAGCAGGTCGAGGGTGGGTCCGCGCCAGAGCATCACGAACACCTGTTCGAGGCGGCCGAAATCGACGGCCGGTCGCACCAATGCGCGTTGGAGGAGTCGCTCGCCGTCGGCCTGCACCTCGGCCACCTCGCCGATGCGCAGACCCTTTGGATAGACGCCGCCGAAGCCCGAAGTGATGACCACGTCACCCACCTGCACGTCGTCGCCGCGCACGAAGAACTCGAAGCTGAGGCGATCGGACCCGTCGCCGCGCACGATCCCGCGAGCGCGAGAGCGCTGCACCAGCGCGTCGACCGCGCTCTGCGCGTCGAGCAGCAACATCGTGCGACCCGCATGGGGCGACGACGCGGTCACGAGGCCGACGACGCCCGTCTCGGTGACGACCGGCATGCCGGAGCGCACACCGTCGGAGCCGCCGCGGTCGACCAACACCGAGCGGAACCAGGGCGACACATCCTGTCCCACCACCTGCGCCGGCCGCATCGGCGCCTCGAAATCAGTTCGCATTTCGGCGATGCGCTGCAAGCGACCGCTCTCGACCAGCGCCTCGCGGAACTGGAGATTCTCCTCCTCCAGTGCGGCGATCCGGGCTTCGAGTCGTTCATTCTCGTCGCGCACTCCCCGCAGCGCGACATAGCGGCCCCAACCGCTGCGGGTGAGTTCGGCGGGCAGCGAGAGCAACTTCTGCACGGGCGCCGCGATCTCGATCAGGACCCCGGGCAGGAAACCGTGCTCATGGGCTCCGCTCGTCATGGCGCGGCGATCCGACGCGACGACCACCAGCGACAGCGTGGCGAGCACGACGAGCAGCAGCGGCACGCGCAGTCGCTCGAGTAGCTCGCGCATCACGGAGCTCCGGTCGCAGGCTCGATTCGGTTTTCGATCCGCGTGGCGCGACGGCCCGCTACGAGCGCACCGCGACGTCGCGCAGCAGGTCGAGTTCGTCGAGGCAACGCCCCGTGCCGAGCACGACCGCGCTGAGCGGATCCTCGGCCAGCATCACAGGCAGCCCGGTCGCCTCGCGCAGCAACAGGTCGAGGTTGGCGAGCATCGCGCCACCTCCCGTCATCACGATGCCCTTGTCGACGATGTCGGCAGAGAGTTCCGGCGGTGTCGACTCGAGCGCGAGCTTCACGCTCTCCACCATGGTGTTGACGGGTTCCGCCAGTGCGTCGCAAATCTCATCGGTCTTCAGCTCCAGCGTCTTGGGAACGCCTGCCACGAGATCGCGACCCTTCACCTCGAGCGATCGGATGTCGTCGGTCGGGTACGCGGTGCCGATCTTGATCTTCACCAGTTCCGCAGTCCGTTCGCCGATCAACAGATTGTACTTGCGCTTGACGTAGTTGATGATCGCTTCGTCCAGTTTGTCGCCACCGACGCGCGTCGAATTCGAGTAGACGATTCCCGAAAGCGAGAGCACGGCGACCTCGGTGGTGCCGCCGCCGATGTCGACGATCATGTTGCCCGAAGGTTCGGTCACCGGGAGCCCGGCGCCGATCGCAGCCGCCATCGGTTCCTCGATCAGGTAGACCTCGCGGGCGCCGGCCGACATCGCCGATTCGCGCACCGCACGCTTCTCGACCTCGGTGATACCCGACGGCACGGCGACGACGATGCGAGGTCGCACCAGCGTCGAACGGTTGTGCACGCGCGTGATGAAGTAGCGGAGCATCGCTTCGGCGATCTCGAAGTCGGCGATCACGCCTTCCTTCATCGGCCGGATCGCGACGATGTTGCCCGGCGTCCGTCCGAGCATCTCCTTCGCCTCGCGTCCCACCGCGCGGACCTTGTCGGGACCGCGACCGTCCTTGGTGACGGCAACGACGCTCGGCTCGGAGACGACGATGCCCCGGCCTTTGACGTAGACGAGCGTATTCGCGGTTCCGAGATCGATGGCGAGGTCATTCGAGAACCAACCGAGGATGCGATTGAACAAGGCTTGCTCGCTCCTGGCGCGACGCGGTCCCGGAACCGGCGCGTCGCCCCCCTAAGTGCTGGTTTTCAGTAGATCCTTCAATGCCGAGGGAGGGCTGTTCGCGGATCGTAACAGTCGCGCCCCCGGGCAATCAACCACCGTCCCAATCGATTGCCGCGTCTTGCTGGCGGCGATGCGCCCCCGTAGGCTCCGCCGCTCGCCTCACGCGGACCGGCGAATCCCGCTTCGGGCGTTCGCCTCGGGGCCGGGCACGAGCGCATCAGACAAAGCAGGCGGGGAGGGAGATGGGATGCTCGAGCTGTTGCGACGCAGCCACCGGTACTTCATCGGCGGCGTGATCTTCGCGATCGCCGGCGTGTTCGTGGCCTATCTCGGGCTCGGAGGACCCGGCAAGCTGAGCGGCGACAGGACGGGAGCGCTCGTCGAACTCGGCTCGCGGCGGTATTCGCTCGCCGACCTCCAGCGCGTGCGCGAGGACCAGGAGCGCAACCTGCGCGAAAGCCTCGGCGAGGCATTCGATGCGAAGGCCGCCAGCCAGTACCTCGATCAGATCTCCGCCGATCAGCTGATCCAACGGGCCGTGCTGGCCAGCGAAGCCGAGCGGGTCGGTCTGCGAGCCAGCGATGGCGAGGTGAAGCTGCTCGTCCGCCGCGCCTTTGGAGGCCAGGGCGGCGAGCTCGATGGCAAGGCGCTGCGCGATTACGCCGTGCGTCGCTTTGGGAGCGAAGCTCGCTTCGTCCAGGAAGTTCGCGACGACATCCTCTTCACGAAGCTGCTCGATCTGATCGACGCCGGCGCGGCCGTTTCAGACGCGGAAGCGCGCGACTCGATCCGCACCCGTCTCGAAGAGGTGCGCATCGCCAGCGTCGCGCTCGACCAGGAGAAACCACCGCCGGGAGTCGAGCCGGACGACGAAGCCGTGGAGAAGCTGTTGCGCGAGGAAAACGACCGCGTGCGCCGCTTCTACGACGAGCATGCCGACCGCTATCACCTGCCCGAGCGGGTGCGCGCGCGACACGTGCTGGTGCGCGTCGAGAAGGACGCCGCCGAAGAGAAGGTCCAGGAGGCGAAGCAGCGCATCGAGGCGGCGCTCGCGCGCATCAAGGCGGGGGAGGACTTCGAGAAAGTCGCCGCCGAACTCAGCGAGGACCCGGGTTCGAAGGAGCGCGGCGGCGACCTGGGCTTGTTCCCGCGCGGGCAGATGGTGCCGGCCTTCGAGGATGTCGCCTTCCAGCAGAAGGACGGCGAGACGAGTGGTGTCGTGCGCACCGACTTCGGGTTCCACCTGATTCGCACCGAGGGTCACGAAGCCGCCAAGGACCGCAGCTTCGACGAAGCAGCGCACGAGATTGCCGAAGCGCTGGCGGGAGCCGACCGGGCACGCGCGCTCGCGCGCGAGACCAGTGACCGGCTGATCGAGGCGCTGCGAGCGGGCAAATCGCTGGAGGAAGCGGCACGCGAACAGAACGTCCCGGTGAAGAGCAGCGATTGGCTGCGCCGCCGCCCGGACGGCAACGTACCCGGACTCGGCGCGGCGCCGCAGGTCCTGACGGCCGCCTTCGCGGCGAGTTCCGACAAGCCGAGTCTCGATCGCGTGTTCGACGTGGGAACCAACCTCGTGATGGTTCAAGTCCTCGAACGCCGCGGGCCGAGTGAAGAGGACATCGCGCGCGAACTCCCGGCGGAGCGGACCAAGCTCCTCGCTGCGCGACGGAACCAGCTGCGCAGCGAATGGCTCGGTGAGGCGCGCACGCGCCTCGCGCGCGAGGGCGACCTCGTGGTCGACCTCGCGTTACTGCAGGGGGCTTCGTAGCGGACGCGGTGTGTGCGGCACCGGGCGCTGACGCGTCCGGTGCCGCGTGACCCTACGACCGCTCGGAGGCGAGCACGAACGCGCGCAGGCGTTCCCCGTTCTCGGAAGCGCGCAGCTTGGCAAGCGCGCGAGCCTCGAGCTGGCGCACTCGCTCGCGCGAGAGACCGAGCTTGGCGCCGATCTCCTCGAGCGTGTGCTCCTTCTCGCCGCTCATCCCGAAGCGCCAGCGGAGGATGTTCTGCTCGCGCGGAGAGAGCAGCGAAATGCCGTCCTGCGTTTCGCGCTCGAGGCGCGCGTGGTCGAGTCCGTCCACCGGCGACACGGCGTCCGGGTCCTTGACGTAGTCCTTCACCTGCTTGGTGTCGGTGCCGCGCACCTCGGCCTCGAGGCTCACCGGCTCACGCGTCATGCGCTGGAGCTGTTCCACCTGCTCGGTCGGCATCTTCAGCGCCTTCGCGAGGTCCACCGGGTTCGGATCGCGGCCGAGCCGCGTCTCCAGCTCTGCATACGCTCGGTGGTACTTGAGCAGCGTGTCGTGAACGTGGCTCGGAATTCGGATCGTGCGTGAGTGGTTCTGGATCGCGCGGATGAACGCCTGTCGGATCCACCATACCGCGTAGGTCGAAAACTTGTGACCGCGGTGATAGTCGAACTTCTCGACCGCGCGGATCAGGCCCAGATTTCCCTCCTGGATGAGGTCCTGGAAGGTGATCCCCATGTTCCGGAAGTCTTTCGCGATCGCGACGACCAGCTTCAAGTTGTGCTGGACGAAGGTGTTCTTCACCTCCATCAGCCGGTCCCAGGAGTCCTCGATCTGCGCCATCCGGCGCAGGAACGTCTCGAGATCGATGCCGATCTTCAGCTCGAGCGCTCCGACGCGCTCCTGAACGACGCTCCGATCGACCGAGCGGCCGCGAGCGCTGCGTCGCGACTCGCTCTGGCGCAGTTCGCGTTGCGCGCGCTGCGCCTCGCGGCGCACCTCCAGCAGGCGGCCGCGGATTCGGCCGAGGATCTGCATGGCGAGGTCGGCCTGTTCGAGGCGCTGGGCGAGCTTGCGGTCGAGCCGCTCCAGCGTCTTGGCGCGGTCCTTCGCGGCGCTGCGCTTGGCTCCCGACACGAGGTCGTCGCGCTGGCGCAGCAGAGCCTCGACCTTGGAGAGCGCCTCGTCCACGCGCGCGGTCAGGTCTTCCCCGTCCGGCGAACCAGAGCCGAAAGATTCGGACATCTTCCCGGTCACGCGCTCTTCGGCCTTGAGTTCGCGCCAGATCCCGACGACCTCGCGCGCCGTGAGCGGAATGCTGCGCATGCCCTCCCGGAAGGCGCACGTGCTGGCCTCGATCTCCTTGGCGAGCAGAACCTCGTGGTCCTTGGTGAGCGTCGGAATCGCCGCGATGTCGCGGAAATACGAGACGAGAGCGCTGCGCTCGCGGTCGCGAACGTCGTCGCTCTGGCGCGCGCTCGCGAGCCGCGCCGCGTGGGCGACCAGCGCATCCACCGTGCAGAGTGCCTGGAAGTCGCTTCCGGCCCCCAGCCCGTCTCGCCGTCCGCCGGACTCGCTTCGTTGTTTGATTGCGCCACCGAGTCCCTTGCGGGCGACTCTTTGTCTCGTCTTCACCTGAACCTCCCGAGCGATCGTCGACCCGCTCGTCGCGCCACCCCAACGCTCGAAGTAGCCGTCCGATCTACGGTCCCGCCCTCCGTTCCCTGGATCCGGGGCTCTCCCGGTGTCGCTGGAAAGTGCAGGCCGCCGATGCGTCCCCCGCCGCCAAAGCAAAAACGTTGCCAACCAACCGTCGGCCTGACCTGTCGGCAGGACGACGCGCCGCAGCAATCTCGTTTCCTTTTTGACGACCGATACTTAGTGGCCGCTCACCCCGCCTGAGCAGGCACGAAGGCGCCACCAATAGGGACTACGAGGCCGATGCTAGCCCGATATCGTCGGAATGCAAAGAAAATATTACGCCTTGCGTCAGAGATGGAAGTTCCATTGAAAACAGGAGCTTGCATGCTCCGACCCGCACATGTGCGAATGCCTTGGAAGCGCTGCGGCGCAAGGGCAGAAATTGGAGCAGCGCGTCAGAGCCCCTCAGGCGAACGGCGGCTTCGGGTGCCGGATCAATTCCATGAACTCGGCGCGGGTCTTCGGGTCGTTGGCGAACGCTCCGCGCAGCGAACTGGTGATCGCAAACGCGTTCTGTTGCTCGACGCCCCGCATCATCATGCACAGATGGATCGACTCAGCCACGACCGCCACACCCTTGGGTCGCAGCACCGTCTCGATCGCACCCGCAACATCGGTGGTGAGGCGCTCTTGCACCTGAAGGCGTCTTGCGAACATGCCGACCATGCGCGGCAGCTTCGAGAGTCCGACGATGCGACCGTCGGGGATGTAGCCGATGTGCATACGACCGAAGAACGGCAACAGGTGATGCTCACAGAGGCTGTAGAACTCGATGTCCTTCACCAGCACCATCTCGTCGTAACTCTCTTCGAAGACGGCGTTGTTCAGGATTGCGATCGGATCGCGCTGATAGCCATCCGTGAGGAAGCGCAATGACCGCGCGACGCGCGCCGGCGTACGCAGCAGGCCGTCACGACCGGGATCCTCGCCGAGTTCACCGAGCAGACGGGTGATCAGTCCTTCGATCGGGTCGACGTCTTCGCCGTCGCTCACGCTTCCGCCTCCCCGCAAGCGAAGAAGTTCCGCCGCGTCTCGAGCAAGCGCACCCGCACCACGCGCGCATGCGACTCCGCTCCGACGGCCGCCCGCAACGCGCGTTCGATCGCTACGGAGATGTTCTCGGCCGTGGGTACGGCGTCGCGGAACCACGCATCGTCGTTCAGAAGGTGATGCGAGAGACGATCCAACACGCGCTCACGCACGAGTATGTCGAGCCGCTCGATCGGGAAGATCGCGCCGCTCGCTGCGTCGACCGGGCCTGCGAGCGTCACCTCGAGACCATAGTCGTGACCATGACCAGCCGGGTTGGCGCAGTTGCCGTAGATCTGCTCGTTCTCGGCGTCCGAGAAGGCAGGGCTGCGAAGGATGTGGGCCGCCGGGAAGCGGTAGCGACGCGTGACGGAGATCACGACGCGTCTTCGCCGACGACATCCACCCACAGATCCTCGTCCTGGCGCAGCCTCACGCCGTACAAGCGATCCCCGAGTGCGCTTCGCAACAACTCTTGGATCACCTGCGCGAAGTGCTCCGGAGTCGGCGGGACTTTCTCGAAGAAGCTCGTGTCGCGATTCAGATCGCGGTGGTCGAAGCGCCCGGTGATCTCCCGCTCGATGACGGCCTTCAAGTCCTTGAGGTCCATCACCATGCCGGTTGCGGGATCGGGCTCCCCCTGCACGGTGACCTCGAGCCGGTAGTTGTGCCCGTGCTGCGACGCGAAGCGTCCGAACAGGGCGCGGTTCTCGGCTTCCGAGAGGTCCGGGCGCCAGTAGCGGAGCGAGGCCGCGAAATCGACCGCTCGGGTCAGTCTGACCACCGTGCAAGTCCTCGAAAACATTGAGTTCGCGGAGGCTAGCCCCGATTGATTGCGATGCCAGCGCCGCAGAGAGCCGCTCAGTATCGGCGCAACAGCCCGCGCACGACGCCGCGAACCTCGACATCGCGGACCGCCACCTCGATCGGCTTCATGCGGGAATTGGCGGGCACGAGTCGCACCATCGCGCCGCGCCGCTGCCATTTCTTCAGGGTCGCCTCCTCGCCGCGCAACACCGCTACGACCGTGTCTCCCTCGCGCGCGCTGCCCGTGCGCTCGACGACGACGAAGTCGCCGTCGCGAATCTGCTCGTCGATCATCGAATCGCCCCGCACGCGCAGCACGAAACTCGTCTCCGGACGCCGCACCAGCTCGCGCGGCACCGCGATGCGCTCTTCGATCTCGATCGGTTCGATCGGCGCACCCGCCGCGACGACGCCGAGTAGCGGCAACGCGAGCGCCTCGCCTCCTGCGTCGCTGCCGACCGGCTCGATCGAGCGCGAGCGGTTCCACGCTTTGCGCAGCCAGCCCTTCGCGACGAGCTGGGCGATGTGCTTGTGCACCGTTGCCACGGAAGCCAGACCGAAGCGCGCGCCGATCTCTTCGAGACTCGGCGAATAGCCGTGCTCGGCGATGAAGGTGCACACGAAGTCGTAGATCTCGCGCTGTCGTCTCGTGAGAGCCATGGCGTGCTGGTGTCCAGGATCGAAAACGCGGCGAAAACTAACCGAGACTCGCACGCACCGCCGCTCTCTACCAAAGATTCCTGCCCTTGCAGTGCCCGCGGGCGGCCCATACATTCGGCCGGCCTTTGGCACTCCCCGGCGCTGAGTGCCAAAACGTCTTCCCAGCCCGAGGCCGGCTCGCTCCGCGGCTGGGATCCATCCCGATCAATCAGACCCATGGAGGAGGAGTTCATGAAGATCCAACCGCTCCACGACCGCATCCTCGTGAAGCGAATCGAGGAGGAGACCACGACCAAGGGAGGGATCATCATCCCCGACTCGGCCAAAGAGAAGCCGCAGGAGGGCAAGGTGATCGCCGCTGGCAAGGGCCGCCTGCTCGACGACGGCAAGGTGCGGGAACTCACCGTGAAGAAGGGCGACAAGATCCTCTTCTCGAAGTACGCCGGTACCGAGGTCAAGCTCGACGGCGAAGAGCACACGATCATCCGCGAGGACGACGTCCTCGCCATCCTCGAATAGAGGGAGGCTCGCGAACCCGATGGCTGCCAAAGAGATCCGCTACGACCAGGACGCCCGCGCAAAGATGCTCGCGGGTGTGAACGCGCTCGCCAACGCGGTGCGCGTGACGCTCGGCCCGAAGGGCCGCAACGTCATCATCGAAAAGAGCTTCGGCGCTCCCACTGTGACCAAGGACGGTGTCACGGTCGCGAAGGAGATCGAACTCGAGGACAAGTTCGAGAACATGGGCGCCCAGATGGTGCGCGAGGTCGCCTCCAAGACCTCCGATGTCGCGGGCGACGGCACCACGACCGCCACCGTGCTCGCGCAGGCGATCTTCCGCGAAGGCTCCAAGCTCGTGGTCGCCGGCATGAATCCGATGGAGCTGAAGCGCGGCATCGACAAGAGCGTCGAGGCGATTGTCGCCGAGCTGAAGAAGATGTCGAAGCCCACGCGCGACCAGGGCGAAATCGCGCAGGTCGGAACCATTTCGGCGAACGGCGACGCGACGATCGGCAAGATGATCGGCGAAGCGATGCAGAAGGTCGGCAAGGAAGGGGTGATCACCGTCGAGGAAGCCAAGTCGATGGATTCGACCCTCGAGGTGGTCGAGGGCATGCAATTCGACCGCGGCTACCTCTCGCCCTACTTCGTCACCGATCCCGAGCGCATGGAAGTCGTCCTCGAGGATCCGGTCATTCTTCTCAACGAGAAGAAGATCTCGAACATGAAGGACCTGCTGCCGCTGCTCGAGCAGGTGGCCCGCCAGGGCAAGCCGCTGCTGATCGTGTCCGAGGACGTCGAGGGCGAAGCGCTCGCGACGCTCGTCGTGAACAAGATCCGCGGCACGCTGCACGCCGCCGCGGTCAAGGCGCCCGGCTTCGGCGATCGCCGCAAGGCGATGCTCCAGGACATGGCGATCCTCACCGGTGGCCAGGTGATCGCCGAGGAACTCGGCCTCAAGCTCGAGAACGTGGAACTGAAGGACCTCGGCCGCGCGAAGAAGGTGGTGATCGACAAGGACAACACCACCATCATCGACGGCGCCGGCTCCAAGAAGGAGATCGAGGCGCGCTGCAACGAACTCCGCAAGCAGACCGAGGAGACCACCTCCGACTACGACCGCGAGAAGCTCCAGGAGCGACTCGCGAAGCTCGTCGGCGGCGTGGCCGTGATCAAGGTCGGCGCCGCGACCGAGTCCGAGATGAAGGAGAAGAAGGCGCGGGTCGAAGACGCGCTCCACGCGACGCGTGCTGCCGTCGAGGAGGGCATCGTTCCCGGCGGCGGCGTGGCGCTGCTGCGCGCGCAGGTGGTGCTCGCCGAACTCGAAGCCAAGCTGGAGGACGAGCAGCGAGCGGGCGTGAACATCGTGCGCCGCGCGGTCGAAGAGCCGCTGCGCATGATCTCGCAGAACGCCGGCATCGACGGTTCGATCGTGATCGAGAAGGTCAAGGGCGGCAAGGGCGCCTTCGGCTTCAACGCCGCGACCGAAGAGTACGAAGACCTGGTGAAGGCGGGCGTGATCGATCCGACCAAGGTCGTGCGCTCGGCGCTGCAGAACGCGGCATCGGTCGCGGCGCTGCTGCTCACCACCGAGGCGATGGTGGCGGAGAAGCCCAGCGAGAAGAACGACCACGGTCCCGCCGGCGGCATGGGTGGGATGGGTGGTATGCCGGGGATGTAGCGCCGGCGTCGCTCGTGACATGAGGAAGGGCCTCTGGAGCCGCCCGGTTCCAGGGGCCTTTCGCTTAGAGCCCATCCCAAAACCTCCTCGGTCGCCAGAGGCCCGCCTTCGGCCCGATCTCTGCGTTGCGAAATCTCGCCGTAGCTGCTGCTATGGCTGCGATTTCGCGCCCTGATCTCGAGCCGAATTCAGACCTCTGGCTCGGTCGGAGGTTCTGGGATGGGCTCTTGCGGCGATCGCAAGCCGGCGGCGGCGAACCGGCGGCGCTGGGAAACAGCGGCCTCCGTCCTCAAGCGCCCGCCTGAATCGGTCGAAGTGGCTGCGGGGGATCACCCGCATGTCCGACGCCGAGGAGCTGCGACGGCAGGGCGTGCTCGAACGCCGCTTCCGGGCGATGGGCCTCGAAGCGGGGACGCTGCCGGGCGGGCGCGCCGTAGTGGCGACCCTGTCGCTCGGGCCGCTTCCCTTCGAGACGCCCGAGGGTCCGCGCGTGTTGCGCGCGGTGCGCTTCTACACACTCGGCCACGACCGCATCAAGTGCATGGCGCCGCGCGCGCTCTTCAACCTGCCGCCGATCCGGGTACTCGACTGCGAAAAGGCCGAAGACCTGGAAGCCCGCATCCGCGCCGCCTGGACACAGCGGCTCGCGGTGCTGCGCGACGCGCGCGGCTGGCTCGACCGTCTGGGCGTCGATGTCGAGGCTTCACAGGGTGCGCCGCAGTGGTGCTTCTCGCTCGGCCTCGACGACCCGCGCGCCCGCGGCACCGTGGTCGAGCCCGGTCGCGTGATCCTGCCGTCGCGCGGTCCGCTCTCGGGACACGCACTCCCCGATCCGGCCGAACGCGTCTTCACGCCCGATGCGAACTGTCGCACGGCTACCGATCTCGAGATCGCAGTGACGGTGCGGCTCGAAGCTCTCGCACGCCGCAGGCGCGACAGAAGCGCACGCCGCGTCACAGAAGCGAGCTGCGACCTGCCGGCGCCGCGCCCCCCGCGCAGCATGCCGCTCCTGCTCGTGGGCTCACAGCTCGCGGGCGCAAGCGGACTCCAGGAATCGCTGCGCCTGCGCGGTTTCGAGGTGCGCTGCTCCAGCTCGGCGGCCGCTGCGATCGACGCATTCCGCACGCGATCGTTCGAATTGGTGTTGGCCGAAACCCGACTCGATCGAGGTGACGGCATCGAGCTGGTGCCCGCGCTGCGCGCGCAGCCCGGCATCCTCGATCTCCCTGTCGTTCTGTTCGACGAGCACCCGAGCGATCATCGCCGCGGCGGCGCGAAGTCGGCCGGCGCGAGCGGCTATCTCTCGGGGCCGCTGGACGCCGCCCGCCTCGCCTCGGCGCTGGCGCATCTTGCGACCGAGCGCCGCCGGCGTCGCTTCGCGCGCTTCGAGCGCGCGCTGTCGGTTTCGTGGCCAGGCTGCAAGACGCCGGCCGTCACCACCGAGGTCGGGCGCGGCGGATGCCTGTTGCGCGGCGCGTTGCCGGCACCCGGTCGCGGCCGCTTCGCGCTGCACCTGCCCGAAACCGGCAGGACGCTGCACGTCGAAGCGGACGTGACGTATCGGCTCGGCGAGCTGGCACCGGGACCGAGCGCAGGGGATGGGCTGCGCTTCTGCGGCTTCGACGACGGCGATGAATCGGCCTGGATCGAATACCTCGCAGGCCTCGAGCAGCGCGCGCGCGCCGGCGCTTAGCTCGACGAGGTTCGGCCAGCCGCGGTCAGAGCCCGCCGGACTCGATCTTGGCGCGCGCCTTCGTGATGTCGTGGTCCATCACCGTCTTGCGCTTATCGGCGACGGCAAGCGCCTGGGATTCGCGCGCGAGTCGCGCGAGATAATCCTCGGTCGCCTTGACTGCCTCATCGATGGCCGAACCGGAAACGCGGAGCCCGCCCCCGTGTTGGGCGAGTAGCCGCTTGACGACCGCGTTGGGAAGCTCACCCATCGAAAGACCCTCCAGCCCTTTGAAGTGAGCGGCCATCCTAGGAGGCTCGCAACGGGCTTGTCAACGCATCCGTCGTTTCACCGGGCGGCGGCGCGGACTCGGCTTCCGCGCGACGGAC
>Ga0316603_10000302_pt1 | contig 25852 bp, 24 predicted proteins | sample OWC_soil_day10_n_FD_207649 | JGI IMG/M metagenome (GOLD analysis project Ga0316603, IMG submission 207649) | Wetland soil microbial communities from Old Woman Creek delta, Ohio, United States - OWC_soil_day10_noCT | ecosystem: Environmental > Terrestrial > Soil > Wetlands | place: USA: Ohio... | reverse complement strand
GGAGCTCTGGCAGAATATCAGGAAGCGGCAGCCGGGTGAGACCATCATGCGAAGCCAGCTTGTGCGGCCCGACAGGTCCCAGATCAACACCGATGTGGAGCGCCAGATGGAATTCGTCCAGAAAGGGATCGAAGCCATCAGGGCGATTCGGGGAGAAATGGGGATTCCTCCATCAAAGGAGGTGCCGCTCGTCATGAAGACCAGCGCGCAGCATCCGGAAGAGACGATCAGGCAGTACGTAGGATATCTGCAACGGTTGGCACGCGTCGGCTCACTTTCGTTCATCCAGGATCGAGGGCGCCCAACGCTCTCTGCCAGCGCCGTGGTCGATGGCTCGGAATTCTTCGTGCCGCTGGAGGGCATCATCGACATCAACCTCGAAAAGGCCAGGCTCCAGAAGGAGATCGACCGCATCAACGCTCTGCTGAACGGCATCAAAGGAAAACTCACAAACGAGAATTTCGTGCAGCGTGCGCCTCGGGACGTCGTGGAACGAGAGCGCGCAAAACAGGCGAATCTCGAGACGAGCCTGGAGAAGCTCAGGATGAGCCTCGCGCACCTGACGGCCGAAAAATGACCCGGAGGATTACGATGAAACAGAAATTCCTTTTCACTATGCTCACTGCGGCTCTGACGGTCACCGCCGCGTTTTCACAAGTGCCAGTGCAGCCCTCCGCGACCCCGGATTCCCTGGATGCGCGAGAGATGTCCTCAACGCTCCCGCTCGACACGGTCATCACCAAAGGACGGCTGCCGAATGGCATAACGTACTATATCCGCGCGAACCGGAAGCCGGAAAAGCGCGCCGAGCTCCGGCTGGTGATCAATGCCGGCTCCATTCTCGAGGACCACAACCAGCAAGGGCTGGCCCACTTTGTCGAGCACATGGCGTTCAACGGAACAAAGAACTTTCCCAAACAGGACCTGGTCAACTTCCTGGAATCGGTGGGGGTGCGATTCGGAGCGGATCTGAACGCCTACACCAGCTTTGATGAGACAGTCTATATGTTGCAGGTCCCGACAGACACGCCGTCGATCCTGAACAAAGGGTTTGACATCCTGGAAGACTGGGCGCACCTCGTCAGTTTCGAAGGCGACGAGATCGACAAGGAACGCGGTGTGATCGTGGAGGAATGGCGGCTTCGCCGGGGCGCTGAGGCGCGAATCCGCGACAAGCAACTCCCCATCGTGTTCAAGAACTCTCGGTATGCCGAGCGGCTTCCGATCGGACAAAAAGACATCCTCGAGAGCTTCAAGCACGATACCCTGCGCCGGTTCTACAAAGACTGGTACCGCCCTGACCTGATGGCCGTGGTGGCGGTGGGCGACTTCGACAAAAAGCACATTGAGGCGTTGATTACCACACACTTTTCGGCGATACCCAAACCCAGCGATTTGCGCAAGCGTCCGGCGTACCCCGTGCCGGGAAATCAGGAGACCCTCTTCGCCATTGCCACGGACCCGGAAGAGAGCTCGACGGAAGTCAGCCTGAATTTCAAGCACGACGTGGAACCGGACACCCTGGTACGGGATTACCGACGTGGGATCATCGAGCGCCTGTACAACGAAATGCTGACGAACCGACTGACCGAACTCACCCGGCAGTCGGATCCGCCGTATCTCTATGCCTACTCGTACCACGGCCGGTTCGTGCGGACCAAGGAGTTCTATTCGCTCACGACGGTCGTCAAGGAGGGGGGGGTACAGAAAGGCTTGGCCGCAATGCTGACGGAGGCGCAACGGGTTCGCACGTACGGGTTCACGGCGACGGAACTGGCACGGCAGAAAGAAGAGGCTCTTCGCCTGATGCAGGCGGCGTATGAGGAGCGCGACAAAACGGAATCCTCCTCGTTCGCCTCGGAATACATCAGGAATTTTCTCGTGGATGAACCCGTCCCCGGCATCGCCCGCGAATACGAATTGTACAGGACACTCCTGCCCGGAATCACTCTGGAGGAAGTGAACCGTATCGCTGACAATTGGATCACGGAGCAGAACCGCGTGGTCATGCTGAGTGCGCCGGAGAAAGCCGGGTCACCCCTTCCGACCGAAACGGTACTGTCCGCGCTGATCGATAGTGTCACCAAGGCGTCGGTTGCCCCCTATGTCGACAAGATATCCGCCGAACCGCTTGTGCCGAATGTTCCGTTGCCGGGACAAATCGTAGACCGAAAGGAATGGAAAGAACTCGGAGCCACGGAATGGAAGCTCTCGAACGGCATCCGGGTGATTCTCAAACCGACTGACTTCAAGAACGACGAAGTTCTCTTCAGCGCATTCAGCTGGGGCGGATCTTCCCTCGTCCCGGACGACGAGTACGTTTCAGCGATCACCGCCACGTCGGTCGTTCGCGAGGGCGGGTTGGGCTCGTTCGACCGCATCGCGCTGGAGAAGAAGCTGGCCGGGAAGCTGGCGAACGTGGCCCCATCCATCAGCGAGCTGGCTGAAGGGGTGAGCGGAAGCGCGTCGACGCGCGATCTCGCGACGATGTTCCAGTTGCTCCATCTCACCTTCACTGCGCCACGGGAGGACAGCGTCGCCTTCCTGTCGTACCGCGCCAGGATGCGGGGCGCCCTGGAAAACCGGAATGCCCGGCCGGAGGCGGCATTCGAAGACACCATTCTCGTCACCATGTCGCAGTATAACGCTCGCCGACGGCCGTTCAGCCTCGCGATGCTCGAGGAGATGGATCTGAAGAGATCCTTCGCCTTTTACCGTGATCGTTTCGCGGACGCTGGCGACTTCACGTTCATCTTCGTCGGATCGTTCTCGGAGAAAGAGATCGAGCCTTTGATCCGCACGTACCTGGCAACCCTTCCCTCTCACGGAAGGAGCGAGAAATGGAAAGACGTGGGCATCAGACCGCCGAAAGGGGTTGTCGCCAAAACCGTTGCGCGGGGCATCGAGCCAAAAGCTCAGGTGCGCATGATCTTCTCCGGTCCCTTCACGTGGTCGCGGGAGAACCGCCATGCGATGGCGGCACTGGCGAGCGTCCTCCGCATCAAGCTCCGGGAAGCGCTGCGGGAAGAAAAGGGAGGCACCTACGGGGTGTCCGTGGGTGGATCTCCGATCCACTTTCCGCGAGCGGAGTATCGCTTCACTGTCTCTTTCGGCTGCGCGCCGGAACGTGTGGATGAACTGATCAAGACCGCGCTCGAGCAGATCGACAGCCTGAAGATTTTTGGGGCGGCCGATTCGTACATTACCAAGGTCAAGGAAACCGAATGGCGCGAGCGCGAGGTCAGTCTGAAGCAAAACGGGTTCTGGCTTTCGGCGCTGGAGTTTTGTCTCAGCAACGACATCGACCCCAAACAGATCCTGACCTTCACCGAATTGATCGCCGCGCTGACCTCTGACGTGGTCAGGGACGCGGCGCGGACATATCTCAACACGAACGAGTACGCCACATTCATTCTCGTGCCCAACCAGCAGCCATAGCCCATGGGTTTCCAGCGCGTCACGCCAGAGTTGATCCGGCGACTTGAACAGATCGTAGGCACGGGGTTCGTCAGCAGTGACAGCGAATCGCTGTCGCTTAACAGCCGCGACGAAACGGAAGACCTCTGTTTTCTCCCTGAGGTCGTCGTTCGGCCGACAGAGACGGCGGAAGTATCGCGGATCCTGGCACTCGCAAACGAGGCGTCTGTCCCGGTCACCCCGCGCGGGGGAGGAACCGGCCTTTCCGGAGGAGCCCTGCCCGTCTACGGCGGCATTTGCCTCTCCATGGACCGGTTCAACCGGATTCTTTCGATCGACCACCGGAACTTTCAGGCCCACGTCGAGCCCGGGGTTACCACGCAACGTTTCCAGGAGGAACTCGAGCCGCTCGGCCTTTTCTATCCCCCCGACCCGTCGTCCCGGGGCACGTGCCAGCTGGGAGGAAATCTTGCGGAATGCGCGGGCGGACCTCGTGCCGTGAAGTATGGCGTCACGAAAGATTACGTTCTCGGCCTGGAGGCGGTACTGCCAACGGGCGAGGTGATCAAGACCGGCGCCGCCGTGCTCAAGAATGTCACGGGATACAATCTCACGCAGTTGCTCGTCGGCAGCGAAGGGACACTCGCCGTGATCACCAAGATCATCTTCCGCCTCATCCCGCTCCCCCGATTCCGGCAGGTGGTCCTGGTGCCGTTCTCGTCGCTCGAGAAAGCCACCGCCGCGGTGGCCGCAATCTTCCAGCATGGCATCACCCCGTCCGCTCTGGAATTCATGGAACGCGCAGCCGTGAAAGCCGCCGAGAATCGGCTTGGAAAGCAGTGGCCCAACGGCAACGCCGAAGCGCAACTGCTGGTCGAGGTGGATGGGAGCCATGAAGAGACCATCGCGCGCGATATTGAACAGATCGCCGCCGTGGTGGAAAAGTTCGATGCGGCAGATGTGCTGCTTGCAGATGATCCTCAGAAGGTCCAAGACATCTGGGCTTTGCGCCGCAGTATCGGGGAATCGGTGAAAGCCATCTCCGCATACAAGGAAGAAGATACGGTGGTCCCACGCGCCCACCTGCCTGAACTTGTGCGCGGTGTGAAGGAGATCGCTCAACGGTACGGAATCACAGCAATCTGCTACGGCCATGCCGGCGACGGGAACGTCCACGTGAACATCCTCAAAGAAAAGATGGATGATACAACGTGGGAAAGGAACGTGGATGCCGCCGTGCGTGAGATCTTCCAACTCACGGTTTCCCTCGGCGGAACGATCTCGGGCGAGCACGGGATCGGCTATTCGCAGCGGTCGTACCTCCCCATTGCCCTTTCTCCCGTCGAGCTGAAGCTCATGCGGGAGATCAAACGAACCTTCGATCCGAACGGAATACTCAACCCCGGGAAAATCTTCACATGAAAATATCCAAAGCTGTCGTTACTGCCGCGGGCAAGGGACAGCGCACGCTTCCCCTCCAGACGCTCATTGACCGGGATGGAAAGCAAAAATCCGTCCTCGGCATTATTGTGGAAGAAGCACTCCGGGCGGGAATTGAGGAGCTGTGCATCGTGCTCCACCCGGGAGACGAGGCGCCATACGCGAAGGTTGCGGGCGATCACGCCGGGCGACTGCGGTTTGTCTACCAAGAGGAGCCCCTCGGGTACGGTCACGCGATCTTTTGCGCGCGGGAATTCGTCGGCGCGGACCCCTTTCTGCACCTGGTCGGCGATCACCTCTACGTCAGCCGGTCCGAACGAGGGTGTGCCCAGCACCTGGTGGAGGTCGCCTCGACCGAGGAGTGTGCCGTGTCTGCGGTCCATCCTACGCGGGAAACGCTGCTCCCCAATTTCGGCGCTGTAGGCGGACACAGGCTCGCCGGAAGGCCGGGCCTCTTACGCATCAGCACGGTCATTGAGAAGCCCACGCCGACAGAAGCCGAACAACAGCTTGTGGTCCCGGGAATGCGCGCAGGGTACTACCTCTGTTTCTTCGGCATGCACGTGCTGACACCCTCCGTCATGGAGATCCTGGAACGGAAGCTTCGTTCCCCGGGCGAAAACAAGAGAGTGACCCTGTCCGATGCGCTTGCCGAGCTGGCAAAGGGGGAACAGTATCTGGCCCTCGAGAAAGACGACTGGCGATATGATGTCGGCTCAAAATACGGGCTGCTCAACGCCCAACTCGCGCTCGGCCTGAGCGGCGTGGACCGCGACGAGGTGATCACCATGCTGATGGAAACGCTCGCCCTCCGCGAACGAGGCGCCGTACGAGGACACGCACAATGAGCGAGCTCCTCCGCATCATAACGGCGGACGATCCGCACATTCGAGACAGTTCCCTCGACGCTTTCTGCCGGACGGCATCGCTGGAAACGCTCCTTGAGGAATGCACCGCGCTGGATGCCTTCCGCCGCAGCAGCACGAATCTCTATCAGCGGGTGCGCGCCCTCTTCTTCCTGTATGCCATCCACCGCTATCACCTGCCTGAGAAGCCGGGATTCTCCCCGCGGGGACTCGTTCCATTCACCGGCTACGAACACTTGCTCAAGCGTCGTTTCGAAGAAGCAGCCGAGAATTTCCTGGGAAGCCAGGCATCCCATGGGCCGAACGACTGCATTTCAAGCGCGCTTGCCTCCGCCTACCGGAGCCTCGGCTTCCAGACCCTTGCCGACCAGGTCCGTGCCAGCGTCCGGTCCGTTCGCGGAAACCAGTGGATGTTCCGGACGGGACACCCGGCCGACCATCCGCTGCGCATCAGGCCCGAATTGCTGCAACGGGAAGACAACAATGCCCTCTTCCCGATCTTACGCGAGGCGACCCCGGTCCGCATGGACCTCACCCACAGCGGGTGGAGCGATATCTTCTTCCTTGGCATGGATTTCCCCGAGGGCGCGCGCGTTCTGAACATATCCATCGATCTCAGCGTGCGCGGCGCCTCTGGCTCCGCCTCACCCCGCCCCCCGGTGGAATCCTTTTTCCGGGTTATTGATCGCCCGGTCCTGCGCCTGACCAGCGTTGACCTTGGAGCGGTGGCGGAGATTACCAATCTGTCGGATATCTTCGATTTTGCGGCCGATTATCTGGGATTGCTGAAAGCCGCGGTCATTGCTTCAGGTATCGTCCCTCCGGGAATGGAAGGCGCGGAGCAGCCTCTCTCCGATCTCCTCGCGCGAATCGTGGGAGAGGGCCGGGGAATTGAAATCGTCACGAATGTCCGTGGGATCCCCAAAGGCTCGCGCCTCGCCGTCTCGACGACTCTTCTGACATCCATCATCGCCGTTTGTATGCGGGCAACGGGGCAAACGCGCTCAATCGCCGGGACGCTGACGGAACCCGAACGCCGGCTCGTGGCTGCTCGGGCGATCCTGGGAGAATGGCTGGGCGGGTCCGGCGGCGGGTGGCAGGACTCCGGGGGTATTTGGCCGGGCATCAAGCTCATCGCCGGGGCCCGGGCTGCCGAAGGAGACACCGAATACGGCATCAGCCGCGGCTGCCTCCTCCCGACCCACACCATCTTTTCCCCCGACGACGTCTCGCCGGAGACCCGCCAGAAATTGCAGGACAGCCTTGTGCTCGTCCACGGGGGCATGGCCCAGGATGTCGGGCCGATCCTCGAAATGGTGACGGAGAAGTATCTCCTCCGGTCCGAGGCGGAATGGCTGGGGCGAAGGGAAGCGATCAAGCTCCTCGATGACGTGGTCATGCAACTCAGGCAAGGCGATCTCTGTGCCATCGGCAGCTCAACGCACAAGAACTTCAACGGTCCCATCCAGACCATCATCCCCTGGGCATGCAACCTGTACACGGAAACGCTGATCCAGACAGTGACGAAAGAGTTCGGTGACGGATTCTGGGGGTTCTGGATGCTCGGGGGCATGTCCGGGGGAGGAATGGGGTTCCTGTTCAATCCCGCGGTGAAACCCACAGCACACGTCCGGTTGCAGGCAATACTCAGCGAAACGAAACGGGAGCTTGAACGCGGCATACCTTTCGCCATGGAACCGGTGGTGTATGATTTTGCCATCAATGAGCGGGGAACGTGGTGTAATCTCCTCACGGGTGACGGCGCCTTCATGCCACAGGGTTATTACACGCTTACCATCCCCGGACTGCTCAGGACGGAGCCGCGCAAACTCTCCTCCTTTCAGCGTGTCGAGCTCAACCGTTTCGGCGCGGCGGTGCGCGTCGACCCCGAGCTCTCGGGCGTGGTACAGAAACTGTTCGATCGCATCCTGCCGAGCGATAACCCGAAAGAGCGCGAGGGCGAAAGCCTCCGTGATTTGCTCAGTCGCTATGGATTCGACCGGGTGCAGCATGAACAGATCCGATCGGATCTGCGGAGCGGCCGGATTGGGATGGCGCAGAACCGCCTTCCAGTCAACAGCAATATCGAAGATGTGAACCCGGGCGATGTGCTTGACGCCTCACGAGAGTTGTCCGAACACCACCGGCGCGCGGGCAGCGAAGCGCTCACGTCAGGCAGGCTCGCTGTTGTCACGCTCGCCGGAGGCGCAGGAAGCCGATGGACAAAAGGAGCCGGGACCGTCAAAGCTCTCAACCCTTTCTGCCGGCTGAGCGGACGGTACCGCTCGTTTGTGGAGGTACACCTCGCGAAGAGCCGCAAGACCAGCCGTGCCTTCGGTGCACCGGTCCCGCACATCGTCTCCACCAGTTATCTGACGCAGCAGCCGATCCAGGCATATCTCGACCGGAACAATTTCCATGGCTATACCGGGCGGGTTCTCCTTTCTCCCGGCAGCATCATCGGGCTGCGCTTCGTTCCCATGGTCCATGATCTCCGGTTCCTCTGGGAGGAAATGCCCCAGCAGTTGCTCGATGAGCAAGCGCAGAAAGTTCTGGAAAGCCTGCACACGTCCCTGATCGAATGGGCCGTGCAGTCCGGCGAAGGAAGCGACTACACCGACAATCTCCCCCTGCAGTGCCTCCACCCCGTCGGGCACTGGTATGAAGTGCCAAATCTCCTGAGGAACGGTTCGCTGCATCAGCTCCTTCTTGAGATGCCAGCATTGAAGTATCTCATGATACACAATATTGATACACTCGGGGCGGATGTCGATCCCGCCATCCTCGGGTACCACATCGAGTCCGGCGCAGCGCTCACCACGGAAGTCACCACGCGTCGCATCGTCGACCGTGGAGGCGGGCTCGCCCGTATCGATGGCAAGCTTCGCCTCGTTGAGGGAATGGCCCTCCCCAAAGAAGAGATGGAGTTCAAGCTCACCTTCTACAATTCGGCGACCTACTGGGTCGACATTGATCGAATGTTGCGAGCCTTCGCCCTCACCCGGGAGGATCTCGCAAACAGTGACAAGGTGACTTCGGCGGTGCGCACCCTGGCTGCACGCATGCCTACATATATCACCATAAAGGACGTAAAGAAACGCTGGGGAAAAGGGCAGGAGGACATCTATCCTACTACCCAGTACGAGAAGCTCTGGGGCGACATGACCGCCCTGGCTGAACTGGAATGCCGTTACGTGGGGGTGCCCCGTTTCCGGGGGCAGCAACTCAAGGAACCGGCCCAGCTCGATGGGTGGTTGAGGGACGGATCCGCGGCATATGTCGAGGGCCTGTGTGAATGGGATGGCTAAACGGACAACGCGTACACGGAGGAACCACCGGAGCATTTTGTGTCCGTCCATATTGCATCTTCCGCAGTTTCGGCTATATTGAGAAATTATGGACCTATTCGACCGCGCGCTCGCCGGTATGATCGACCACACCCTGTTGAAACCGGAAGCCACGCCTGCCGATGTGAAAACCGTCTGCGAGGAGGCGCTCCGTTTTCGTTTCGCCTCGGTCTGTGTCAATCCCTGTTACGTCCCCCAATGCGTGGCGGCATTGCGGGATTCGGGGGTCGCGGTATGCACCGTCGTTGGTTTTCCTCTGGGGGCCGCCACGACGCCGGTAAAAACGTTCGAGACCGAGCAGGCACTGAAGGCCGGCGCGCGCGAGATCGATATGGTGATCAACATCGGCCTGCTCAAATCCGGAGACGATCGGGCGGTTGAAGCCGATATCCGCGCCGTCTGCGACGCCGCGCATCGCGGAGAAGCGCTGTGCAAAGTGATCATTGAAACTGCGCTCTTGACCGACGATGAGAAGATCCGCGCATGCCTGCTGGCAAAGAACGCCGGGGCCGACTTCGTCAAGACTTCGACCGGATTCAGCAAGGCAGGTGCCACTGCAGCAGATGTCGGATTGATGCGGCGAACGGTCGGGGAAGAAATCGGCGTGAAAGCCGCTGGAGGGATCCGCACCCGTCAGGATGCCCTCGCCATGGTTACGGCAGGGGCAACCCGGATCGGTGCAAGCGCGAGCGTTGCCCTCGTTCACGATACTGTTGGGAACATCTTGAGAACAACCCCATGAGAGGACTGGCCTATTTCCTGCCAGCTGCCTGGGCGGTGCTGGGTTTCTGGGGCTGCGGATCGTCGGAGGGAACCCGACAACCCACCCCTTCGGCTACGTCGGCAGGAGAGCAGGCACCGAGATTGGGGTTCGAAACCAGCGTCGACACGGTCAACACGGTGAGCGAAGGAGATCATGCGGGTGCCACCGAGACCCCGCGGGAAGGGCAGATCAGGTTCATGATTCAAATTGGCGCGTTCAAGGATGCACGCAACGCCAATCGAATTCAGGGAATCACCAGGGAGCGGTATCACCTTCCCGTTTTGAATGACTACAATATCAAGCTGGACTTGTACCAGATCCGCATCGGATTCTTCGAAACTCGTGAACAGGCGTTATTGTTTCGTCAACAGATGCAGGCCGGCTTCCCATCAGACTACAAAGACGCATGGGTCGTTCAACTGATAAGATAGGTGTGCGGAGATTCCTCATCGCACTGTTTCTGGCCATGGGCATTCTTGGAGGGTGCTCGGCACCGAAAGAGGCTGTAAAACCCGCCCCGACGTTTGACGAAGCCTTGAAGGAATACGAGGCGGGCTTCACCCCTTCCGATTATGATCCTGAGCCGGGGAAAAAAGGAAGCCGTTTCGGACCCGACACCACGGGCACGACGGATACCACAGCGGCTGAATCCTCCACGGCGGCCTCTATGGAGATGGTACCCGGCTTCCGGGTCCAGCTGGTTGCAACAGCAAGCATTGATGAGGCGAACGCAAGGAAAGCGGAAGCGGAAGGAAGCTTTCCGGGAGAACGGATCTACATCGAGTATGATCCGCCCACGTATAAGGTGCGGGCCGGAAATTTCCAGAACCGCATCGATGCGGATCGCTTTGCAAAGCTGGCATCGAGCCGCGGTTTTCAGGATGCCTGGCCGGTTCCTGAGAGGGTCTTCAAGAATCCCTCCCCCCCGCCACGCCCACCAGGTGCAGCCGAAGAGGCAGAGTAAACCTGCACGAGTCTGGCCCCATCACCCCTTACTTCAGGGAAATCACCACTCCCTGGACTCCCCACCGGGCACGAACTTTCACCGAGTCTTGATACACGGCAAAGCGCTCAGCCGGCTTGAAGGGAAATGGCAAACCGTAGCTGTATGTGCCGGAATCGTCGGCGTCCCGGAACGCACTGACCACGTACTTCCCTTCCGGTAGTTGGTCCAGAAGGAATCCTCCCGGCGCGGGAATGCTGATGGATTTCCGGCGCACGTCCGTTGCATCGATGCCCGCCACGGTGACCACAATCCGGCCCGCTCCCGCCCGCGCATCGGTCACTGACCCCTCGACCGTCCCGGTCGTCCTCAGGTCGAGCGTCTGGAACCGGACGACGGCGGTAGAGTCTTTATACGAATTCCCTTCTGCATCTCGTACCGAATCCATGGCCACCCTCAAACGATACCAGCTATTGAATCGGAGCTCCGTGTGCGGCCGAATGAGAAGTTGCACCGGGGACACCCAGAGCAATTCTGCCGCCAGGATTCCCTTGCCCGTGTCGCTCAACGTCAGCCCGTGCGCCAGCGACACCGTGTCCACGGGCTCCGAAAATGTGACGCGAAGAGGCGCATCGGGAGAAATTCCCCGGGCACTGTCTTTCACGGAAAAGACAAGCTGCGGCCGCAGCGTGTCAGGCGTTCCGTTTCCGGCGAAGTCACCCGACGCATGAAGCGAATCGACAGGGTTACCCGCCCGGTCCGAGATCTTGCGGACCGTCAGCCGATAGCCGGCGCCGCTGTCCATTGCGCTCACCGTAAGAATCCCGCCGTTCGACGGCGCGCCCGGCCTCAGAAACTGAAGGGCAATCGGGACGCTCTCTCCGGTAGCAGTGTCCGACAGAAGGAACTCCCCCCGGCCGAACGTGAGAGAGTCGATCGGCTCGCTGAACCCCAGGACGAGATGCCGGCGATCAAGCGCTCGAACCGCCGTGAGGAACGGCCGCGTGGTGTCCTCTTCGGAGAGCTGAAAATTCACGTCGTGGACTTCCGGGCGCTGCGCACTCAGGACGACATCTTCCGAAGCCACTCCGCATTGGTCCGTCTGCTTGTCGTACACAAGGTCACGGTACTGATCCCTGACCGCAAACACACGGTACCTGTTGTATGAAAGGTGCGACAACGAATACGTCCCTCTCAGGCCGGTTTGCATGATATAGTCCGGCCGTGTCGTTGCCGGATTGAGCGTATCGGGATTGATCCCGCCCAGGGCATAGGCGAAGATCATCACTCCTTCCGGCTTCTCGTCGTACACCCGTCCACGAATCGCCCCCCGATCGATGGAATCTCCGGACGCGAATGCGAGCGTGAATCCTCTGGCCATTCTGTTCCCGGCCCGCCTGTCTTTCACGTCCGTTCCGATGTTCACGACGTACGTCGTATTGCGCCGGAGCGCCTGCGTGAACCTGACCGCGACAGACGTTCCGCTCCAGTCGAACTCCAGGTCGCCGACATATGGAGATATGAAAATGGATTCCTCAACGCTGCGGCGGTCGACATACTTGCTGAATTCAAGTTCAATACTGTTGGTCTCGACTCGGACGGCGTTGGTGTCCGGAACCGTCCGAATCACCTCCGGCGGAACGACGTCCACCGGCCCGCCGGGAGGGGGGATCTGTCCGGCACAGGAGAGCAGCACGACCACTGCGGCAAGAGTGAAAAAAGACAGGATGAAACCGGATCTGGTCGAGGAAGTCATTGTGTCAAGCTTTCGAAGGTATACTCACTCAGGACGTACTATCGCCGCGTGCCTGCGATTTCCGGCTGCGCGTTCTTCGCGGCAGCCGCCTTCCGCGACAGCGCCCTTCGGTGTCGAGCCATCCGCACCATCCGCCTATGTTCGTCGAACGTCGTCGTGAACCAGTGCCCGCCCGCACCGTTCGCGACGAAGAAATAGTAATTGTGGTCCGCCGGGTAGAGCGCCGCGAGAATCGACGCGAGCCCCGGATTGTTCACCGGGCCGGGGGGCAGTCCTCTGTTCCGGTAGGTGTTGTAAGGACTTTCCAGCTTCAGATCCGAATACAGCAAGCGCCTGGGTCCTTCCTCAAGGATGTATTGGATTGTCGGATCGGCTTCGAGCGGCATTCCCTTGCGCAGCCTGTTCCGGTAGACGCCCGCGATCACCGGCCGTTCGTCATCGATCCTGGATTCGCCCTCGACGATCGATGCCATCGTCAGCACCTGCAGCGTCGACCAGCCCATATCCCGCTCGCGGACACGGAGCGAATCAACATAAAAGCGCATGAACTGCTCGACGAGCTTCCTCACGATCTCACGCTCATCCTGTTGCCACGTGAAGACGTACGTCTCCGGAAACAAATACCCTTCGAGCGAGTTGGCGTCCACGCCCAGGGACCGGGCAAACGACCGGTCGGTCACCAGGCGCATGTATTTCGATGAATCGATTCCCACCTGCCGGTTCAAGAGCCTCGCCTGTGCACGGGCTGTCAGCCCTTCGGGCAGGGTGACCTGGATCGGCATCCCTCCCCGTCCACTGCGCATTGCGAGGAAGATCTCGGAGTTCGAGACGCCGCTGCGGAAGAGGTATTTCCCCACTTGCAGCCGGGATATTCCCCCGTGGAGCTTTGCGACAAACACAAAGAGCCCTTTCTCCCGGATGATGCCCTGGGACGCGAGCGAGTCCACGATGGCCGCAAACGTTTGCCCTCTCGAGACGTAGAAGATTCTTTCGGATGCACCCTCGAAGGTGTTCGGGCCATAGAACACATATCCCAGCCAGAGCAACGCGGCAAGAAGAATCGCGCACGCCACAATAATAGGTGCCTTCAACCGCCTGAAAAAAGCCGGCATCACGATCTCCTTGCGCAAGTTACACTGCTACGACCGTTTACACCAGACAGTTGCTTCAATCACCCGCGGGGCATATCCGTGGTCCGCCAGGCGTGCATCAGGCCAGCTCAAGGTTCGGCACGGCGGCGAGATCCATCCCTGATCCAATCCCACGGCGCAGGCGGAGCCAACCCACATAGGCGATCATGGCACCATTGTCCATACAATACTCAAGCGTCGGGTGGAAAAGCCTGAAGCCGCCAACCCGCGCTTCGTCTCCCAATCGCCGCCGCAATTCGGAATTGGCCGATACTCCCCCGGCGATGCACACGTCCCGGACGTTCAACTCCCGGGTGGCCCTCATGGTCTTCGCCACAAGGACGTCGACAACAGAAGCCTGGAAACTCGCACAGATGTCAGCCAGGCGGGCAGGGTCGAGAGCACCCGCTTTGGGATCCAGTTTCTTCTCGCGCAAGTAGTAAAGCACGGCGGTCTTCACTCCGCTGAAACTGAAATCGTACGAATCCTCTTCCAGGAACGAACGTGGAAAACGGATTGCCCGTGGATCACCCTGACTCCCCTGTCCGTCTATCGCCGGACCGCCCGGGTAGCCCAGGCCGAGCATTTTTGAAACCTTGTCGAATGCTTCACCCGCAGCATCATCGCGCGTCTGGCCCAACACCCGGTGCTGAAACTCAGATTCCACGTGCACCAGCATGGTATGGCCACCTGATACTATCAGTGACAGGAACGGATACGAGGGCTTCTCCTCTCCGAGGAAATTCGAATACAGATGACCTTCGATGTGATTTATCCCGGCAAACGGGATATGGAGGGCATACGCGAGAGCCTTCCCAAAATTCAGCCCTACCAGCAACGCCCCGGCAAGCCCCGGCCCGTACGTCGCTGCGATGCCGCTGAGATCCTCCTTCTGCGCCGCCCCTCTGGCGAGCGCCTCTTCGACAACCTGTATGATCAAGCGTTGGTGCGCCCGGGATGCCAATTCCGGCACCACACCGCCATATTTCCGGTGTACCAGCTGGGAGGAAATCACGTTGGATTTCACAACGCCATCAGCAACCACCGCGGCTGAGGTCTCGTCACACGATGTTTCGATTCCAAGAACGACCATTTCTTAGAATACGCAAAGAGAGACTGAAATTCAACGAAAGAGCAGGCAGAGCATGGAGAAAGACGAAGACAGAAGCAAGAAAGGAGATCAAGGTGCGCGGAGGGAAATTCCGGATGGAAGATTCCCGGGAGACACAGAAAGTGAGTTTGGTGAGTTGCGGAAATGTTCGTTTTTGCCTATATTATAATCCTTATCGTTTAGCCGAAAATTGAACCGAAGAAAGAACGGTACCAGTATGGCACGAGTGTGTGAGATTTGCGGAAAGAAACCGGTGTACGGCAACAACATCAGCCACGCGCACAACCTGACACGCCGGAGATGGAATCCCAATCTCCAGGAAGTCCGTGCACGCGTGAATGGCCGCACCAAGCGGATGACCGTCTGCACGACCTGCATCAAGTCGAACAGGGTTACGAAAGTCGCCTGAGCCGTTCCAGTTTCTTTTCGGAGCAGCCTTGCGTTCGCTGTCACAGACGATGGAAGCCATCACTGCTGATGGCTTTTTTGTTCCATGCCGAAGCTTGAACTACAGCTCAATCTGCCGAATCAGTTAACTCTCCTTCGGATTGTCCTGACGCCGGTGTTTGTGGTGTTGTTGCTCTCGGAATCCCCTATTTATCTGCAACTCTCCCTTGCTGTTTTTATCATCGCCGCCCTGACTGATTGGTATGACGGCTGGATCGCGCGCAGGCTTGGGCATGTATCACGGTGGGGAAAATTCCTTGATCCCCTGGCTGACAAGGTCCTTTCCTCCGCTGCACTACTCGCGTATGTGGCACTCGACCTCGTTGACGGTTGGATGGTCTGGATTGTCATCGTCCGCGATTTCCTCATCACGGGTCTCCGGAGCTATGCCGAATATAAAGACGAACCGATCGTGACCTCCCGGGGTGCGCAAGCCAAGACCTTCGGGGAGTTTGTCGTGATCTATTACATCCTGATCCTTTTTGTAGCTCGGAGTATCCCTTCAGTGTATGCAGACTTCGGCGGCTGGATTGATGCCCTCATGCACCGCCAGGTGTTGTTCGGCATGATGCTGCTCGTCACGCTCTCCACCGTTGGAACCGGCATCGCCTATCTGTTCGACAACCGGAAGTTCCTTCGAGCCCTCTATGAAAGCATCAAACCGGCCCGGTGAAGAGGAGCCGGGGCCCCTCCGTGCATCCTTGCTGACCAGGCTCATCGCCACGGGGCTCTTCGTCGGGTACATCCCGTGGGCCTCCGGAACATTCGGCTCTCTCCTCGGATGCGCGGTGGCGTTTCTCCCGTCGTTCGAAGAGCCCGTCGTTGCATCCGTGTTTATCGTGCTCGGCCTTCTGGCCGGCGTCATGACATCCGCACGCGTGGCAGCAGTGGACGGCCACCGTCTCACGAAAACCGCCGCGGTCACGAAAGCCATTTTCCAGCCAGAGAAACACCGGGAACCGGATCCTTCCGTTGTTGTTATTGATGAGATCGTCGGCATGTGGGTTTCCCTCTTCTTGCTGCCGCTGGACCTTCTAACGGTCCTGACATCGTTCGTCTTGTTCCGGATGTTTGATGTTCTGAAGCCTCCTCCCGCCCGTCAGGTGGAGCACGTCCCCCGCGGCTGGGGGATCATGCTGGATGACATCATCGCCGGGATCTACGCGAATCTCGGCACAAGGCTTCTTCTGTTCTTACTCATGGTGACCCATACGTGAAATCCGCAATCATCACGATTGGCGATGAACTGCTGATCGGCCAGATCGTGAACACGAACCAGGCGTACATCGCCGGGCGGCTGAATGCTGCCGGAGTCAGCGTCGAGAGAATGTTGACCGTCGGGGACGATCTGGACGGCATTCTGGCGGCCTTTCGGGAATGCTGGTCTTCGTTCCAGGTGGTGATCGTCACAGGGGGCCTTGGCCCCACACACGACGACGTCACCAAGAAGGCCGTCTGCAGGTTCTTCGACATGGGGTTGGCATCCAGGCCGGACCTGCGAGAGAGCATCCAGACGCTGCTCGCGAAACGAGGCACTCGATGGGGACCGACAGCGGAGGAGCAGACGCTGTTTCCGGACAACGCTGAGGTCATTCCGAATCCGGTCGGAACGGCGGCGGGTATCCTCGTTGCGCGGGGGGGGAAGTACTTCATGGTCCTGCCCGGTGTGCCGTTTGAAATGAAAGAGATGGTCGACCAAACGATCATCCCGCTCCTGGAATCGACAGTTACCGGTTCGGTGATCCGCCATCGTACGCTCCGGACCACCGGAGTGACCGAGAGCATGCTTGCGGGACAGCTTGGCGACGTCAATCTATTTCTGGAGGGCGCGCGACTGGCCTTCCTCCCTTCTCCAGCCGGAGTTCGGCTTCGCGTCAGCCTGCGGGACCAGGACGCTCTCACCGCCGACCGGCGCATGCAACGGATCGAGGAAACGATTCGCTCAAAGGTCGGAACGTACATCTATGGCACCGGAGAGGAAGAACTCGCCGAGGTGTTGGGTCGGCTTCTGAAGGAACGCCATCTCACCATCGCCGTTGCCGAATCTTGCACCGGCGGACTCATCGCCGACAAAATTACCGATGTGAGCGGCAGTTCCGGCTACCTGGACCGGGGCTTGATCGCATACAGCAACAGATCAAAGACAGAGCTTCTAGGCGTGCCCGCTGAGCTCATCGCACGCACAGGGGCCGTGAGTCAGGAGGTAGCCGAGGCGATGGCGGCCGGTGTCAGACAGAGGTCGGGAACGGACATAGGCCTTTCCACGACAGGCATTGCTGGCCCAACGGGTGGGACTGCCGAGAAGCCGGTAGGCCTGGTTTGGATCGGCTACTCGGACGTATCGCAGACAGTGGCACGGCGTCATCTTTTTGGAGAAGGCCGTGCGCGAGTGAAGGAGCGGGCAGCTCAGGCGGCGCTGGAGCTTGTGAGGAGGATGTTGCTGGGGCTGGATTGACCGCCGACAGGAACCCCGTAGGGATTCGCCGGGCAGTTCCTTCGTATACTGACTGAACTGGCCGTCCTGTTCCCGGTACCCGCCAGGTCATGAAAGGCCCCGTCTGCCTCTTGCCTTCGATGCTTCAGTCGGTTGTTACACACAGGTGCTGTGAAGTAGGATGTCTCATCTCAGGCTTTTCATCGCATTCGAGAGCCCGCCGGAGGTCAAGGCAAAGGCGGGAGAGATCCAGGACCAGCTTCGCCAGGCTCATGCCGATGTCTCTTGGGAACGGCACGATAAGCTCCACTGTACCGTCAAATTCCTTGGCGAAACCCCTTCGGAGCTTGTCCCTGTAATTGCGGATGCGCTTCTGGAGATTGGTCGGCAGAATCCTCCGTTCTCGGTCCGCTACCGCGGTACAGGTTGCTTCCCGGGGAAGCGCGACCCTCGCGTTCTCTGGCTTGGCATAGAAAACCCGGATGGAAGGCTGTATTCCCTCTTCCGGAGCGTGGAAGCGGCTACGTCGGCTCTGGGCATCAAGCCCGAAACCCGCGAGTTTCATCCGCATTTAACGCTGGGGAGGGTCCGAAGTGGCCGAAATCATGGGAATTTGCTAAGAATTCTGGAAAGTGTTACCTTTGAGAGTACTATAATAGCCATTCACGAGATTCTACTCATCAAGAGCGAATTAAGGCCCACCGGTTCAGTATACACAAACATTAAATTTGTGCCCCTGGTCGGAATTTCGGGCTGACCGTTGTATATATACAGGAGGCCACACATGGCAGAAGAGAAAGACGCAAAAGCACAAGCTTTGAAGATCGCGCTTGAACAGATCGAAAAGCAGCACGGGAAGGGATCCGTCATGCGGCTCGGCGAAGGGCCGATCCTGCAGGTGGATTTCATATCCACGGGTTCCATCTCCCTTGACGCAGCCCTCGGTATCGGTGGAATTCCCCGCGGGCGTGTGATCGAGGTGTTCGGTCCGGAAGCATCGGGCAAAACTACCATCTGTCTTCATATTCTGGCGGAAGCCCAGAAGGCGGGTGGCACGGCAGCGTTCATCGATGCCGAGCATGCGCTGGACCTGAACTACGCCAAGAAATTGGGCGTGGATGTGAACAACCTGCTTCTTTCGCAGCCCGAGTTCGGCGAGCAGGCACTCGAGATCGTGGAAACGCTGGTGCGCAGCGGCGCGCTGGATGTGATCGTCATCGACTCCGTGGCGGCGCTGACGCCTCGCGCCGAGATCGAGGGAGAGATGGGGGATCCCAGCATGGGCGTCCAGGCGAGGCTCATGTCGCAGGCCCTGCGCAAGCTCACTTCGGCGATCAGCAAATCCAAGACCTCGGTGATCTTCACCAACCAGCTTCGCATGAAGATCGGCGTGATGTTCGGGAACCCCGAGACCACGACAGGTGGGAACGCGCTGAAGTTCTACGCATCTGTCCGACTGGATGTTAGGCGCATCGAGGCGATCAAGGACGGCACGAACATCGTGGGCAACCGGACCCGCGTGAAAGTGGTCAAGAACAAGGTTGCTCCGCCGTTCAAAGAGGCGCAGTTCGACATTCTCTACAACGAAGGGATCTCCAAGCTTGGCGACCTGATCGATACGGCCGTTGAGCAGAATATCATCGTGAAGTCCGGATCCTGGTTCTCGTACAAGGAAGACCGGATCGGACAGGGACGCGATGCGGTAAAGAAATTCCTCCAGGAGAACGACAAGTCGGCCAAGGCCATCGATGTCGAGACCCGCAAGAAACTCGGTCTCACGCCGAGAATGAACGCAGCTGTGCCCCCGGAATCCAAGGGAGACGGCGCCCGACCGGCGGCCGGCCCCCAGACGGCTGTGCCGACCAAAGCAGTGCCACCCCAAACGACTGCAGCCAAACCGGATCTTGCAAGGAAGAAGTAAGCTCCCGGGCAACCAGAGAGCACTCAGGCGGCGCCTGGCCGGGGAGCCCAATGCAGTTTCAACACAGCACCTTGACACCGCATTGATCCGGCCGGCGCCGGTCTCTTATGCGCATCACCTCGATCGAGCCACAGAAGAAGAATCCCACGCGGCGGAATATCTACGCCCACGGCGAATTCATCCTCGGCATCAGTGCCGAAACCCTCTTGCGGTTCGGTCTGCGAGTCGGTGACGAACTCCCTCCCGCCCTCATGACGGCGATCGAAAAAGCCGAGGAATTGGTCGGGGCAAAAGGTGCCGCTCTCCGTTTTCTTGCCGTGCGTCCACGAACCGAGCGGGAGATCCGCGACAAGCTTCGCGAAAAGGAATTCGGCGACGAGGAAATCTCTCACACGATCCAGGCCCTCACGAAGGCGGGCCTTCTCGACGACGCCGCATTTGCCAGGATGTACATTCGGGACGCGCTTGCCGTCCGCCCGGCAGGGAAAATGTTGTTGAAGCGAAAACTCCTGCTGCTTGGCGTTGATAAAAGGGTCGCAGACGACGCCATCGAGGAGACATTCATGGGCGTCGACGTGCACGCAACCGCTCTCGCTCTTGCCCGGGAATTCACCAAGAAAACACGGAACCTGAAGAAAAACGAAACGCCGTTGAAGCTCCGCAGCCGGGTCAGCGCGTTCCTTGCCCGGAAGGGGTATGGTTGGGATGTGATCGAAGAGGTGTTAAAGGACGTGCTCACGCACGGCGAGGAAGAATAAGAAGGCAGAGAAAATATGTTGCTGGATGCTGGTAGTCAGGAGCTGGTGGCCGGTTGAAAGCAAGAACCCGCGACCAACAACCAGCAACGAGCAACTACCGCCGACGTATTACGCCGGCAGCTTCCTCCACCGCTTCCCGATCTCATGGTAGATCATTGATCCCGCACTCAGCTTCAGCAGGTCCCACCACGAGAAGATCAGGAATCCGGATGCGAATGCGGCTTGCAGATCCTGGAAATACGCAGCCAGTTGGAGCGTGCCTGCGGTGAAGATCACCAGCGCGCCGGCTGCCATCGAAAGGAATGTCCAGAAAAGAGAAGCATGCTTTTGGATCAGCAGCCCGGTCACTGCGGCGGCAGCCGGAAACGCCAGGAGATACCCGCCGGTCGGGCCAAGCAGCCGGATTACCCCAAACGCCCCTCCCGCAAAGACCGGAGCACCGAGCACGCCGGCGGCCAGATAAAGCAGCTGGCTGAATGCGCCATTCCGGGCGCCCAGGAAAGCACCTGACAGCAGGACCACCAGGGTTTGCAGGGTATATGGCACAGGCTCGTGCGGAATTTCCATGCGAGCGCTCAGCGCCGTTGCGGCCGCAAAAACGGCAATCCAGAAGGTCTGGGCGAGCACTCCGTTCTTTGAGATTGTGAACGCGCGTGTCTGAGTGAGTTTGGCCGTTGTGCTCATGCTTGTTCCTTGTGAGATGGGCATTCATACCAATGAGTGCATAAAAATACCGAATTGGACCGGGAGAAGCAAATGGCTTGTTGTTTTTCGACGCCGACCTTCCCCTGCCGCCCTGTCCAGGATTTTCTCGTTTCACCCTGTCGCTCTTGCCCGCGGGCCGGGTCTACAAGCGATGAATCGTGAATTCTCTTGCTCTTTTTGCACCATTTTTGTATCTTAGCTAGCTAAGTTTCAACCACGATCAGCGTAGGCCGAATGAGCACCCTTAAGGTTTTCTCCGGACGCTCGAACCCGTCACTTGCTGCAAAGATCGCGAATGAAGTGGGAGAGCCGCTGGGGCAGGTCGATATCAAGAGCTTCAGCGATGGTGAAATCTGGGTGAAGTACAGGGACAATATTCGCGGCAGTGATGTGTTCATTGTCCAATCGACGAACCCTCCTGCCGAGAATCTGCTGGAGCTCTTGATCATGATTGATGCGGCGAAGCGCGCCTCGGCGCGCAAAGTGGCGGCGGTTATCCCCTATTTTGGATATGCCCGTCAGGATCGGAAGGACCAGCCGCGTGTCTCCATCACCGCGAAACTGGTGGCCAACCTGATCACGAAAGCGGGCGCCGACAGGGTGATCACCATGGACCTCCACACGCCGCAGTTGCAGGGATTTTTCGATATTCCCGTCGACCACTTGTACTCCTCGGCGATCCTTGTGCGGCACTTCAAGAGATTGAAGATCCCGAACCTGGCCGTGGCATCGCCGGATGTCGGCGGGATCAAGATGGCTCGCGCGTACGCAAAGCGTCTGGAAGCGGACCTGATCGTGATTGACAAGCGCCGTCCCCGCCAGAACGAGGCGGAGATCATGAACATCATTGGCGACGTGGTCGGCAGGAACATCCTGATCGTGGATGATCTTATTGATACCGCGGGAACATTGACGAATGCGGTGAAGGCGCTTCGCAGTGCCGGGGCGGCCGATGTGTACGCGGCATGCACGCATCCGGTCCTTTCGGGAAAGGCTTTCGAGCGCCTGTCGACCTCGGGCTTCAAGTCGATCGTGGTGACGGATACGCTCCCGCTCCGTGAGACCATTCCGGCGATCCGCGTGGAGTCCGTTGCGCACATTTTCTCCGAGGCTATCACCCGGACATTCAAGAACAAATCGATCAGCTCGCTGTTCGATATCGACAAAGGATAATGTCGTCGCATTTGAAGGAGAGGTAGAATCATGTCAGAAATCGTACTGAACGCGGAACCCCGTGAGACGACCGCTCGCACGGCCAAACGCATGCGCAACCAGGGGATGATCCCGGGTATTTACTACGCCCGGGGCGAGGAAAATGTCAGTATCGCCGTCCCCGCGCCGAGCCTCGACCCGCTCATCCACACCACCGAGACGCACATCATTGATCTCAAGCTCAAGGATGGCACCTCCCGCCGGTGCATCCTGCGCGATGTGCAGTTCGACCCGGTGTCCGACCGTCCGGTCCATTTCGATCTCCAGGGTCTGAAGGAGCACGAGAAACTCGTGATCGAGGTCCCGATCGTCCTGACAGGCGGCACGCCCGCGGGCGTCAAAGACGGCGGCATGGTCCAGCATATGATCCGCGCGCTGAAGGTCTCCTGTTTGCCGAAGGACATTCCCGGGAAAATCGAGGTCAATATCGAGGGGTTGGGCATCAATGATGCTGTACACGTGAGGGATCTGAGTGTCCCGAATGTGACCATCCTCGAAAACCTCGAGAGCGCCGTGGTTGGCGTGATGCCGCCGACGATCGTGAAGGAAGAAGAAGTCGCGGCCCCGGCAGAGGAAGCGATGCAGGAACCCGAAGTGGTCGGCAAGGGGAAGAAGGCCGAAGAAGGCGAAGAAGGCGCCGAGCCAGCAAAGGGAGAAGCCAAAGCCGCTGCTCCCAAGGAAGAGAAGAAAGAGAAGAAGTAACTTACGTCCGCGGATCGCATGGATGCCGTCGCGATCGTTGGCCTTGGCAACCCGGGAGCACAATACCAGGGAACCCGGCACAATGTGGGCTTCATGGTGATTCGCGAGTTGTGCGGCCGGTTGCGCACGTCGCTCCGGCCAGGCAAGGGAGACTACCTGATCGCACGCACGAACCTGGAAGGCGTCGATGTGCACATCGCGGCCCCGACGACCTTTATGAACAACAGCGGCGCGGCGGTCGTGGACATCCTGGAACGCTTTCGGATCGCCCCGCACGAACTTCTGGTGGTAGTCGATGATTTTGCCCTGCCTCTCGGTCTCCTGCGCTTCCGCGCGAAGGGAAGCGACGGCGGGCACAACGGCCTCGCATCGATCATCTCGATGCTGAGTTCATACGAGTTCCCGCGACTCCGGTGCGGGATCGGAAACGAGACGATGCCGACGGGATCGGAGAGGGCGCCCTTTGTCCTTTCGCCGTTTAGCCCGGAGGAAGTTCCCGCAGTCGCGGACATGGCAAAGCGTGCCACGGACGCCTGTATTCAGTTTGCCAGAACGGGGCACGCGCGCCCTGTGAATCCGGCACATGTGTAGTTCACCAAACAGCGGTGCCCTTGCTTTCCGCCATCCGGACGCAGGGTGCCCCCTACTCTCCAGTTCACCACCCGGTGAGTACTGAAGGGTCATCACAGTCCAAAGGGAGGAAGTACATGGATAAAACAAAACGGAAGTACGAAACAACGTTTATCGTGAACGCATCGCTCGATGACACGCAGGTCGACAGCGTCATCGGACGCGTGCAGGACACCATTACGAAGAACGGCGGCACCATCGCCGCCATCAACAAATGGGGACGGAAGCGACTCTCGTACCCCATCAACAAAAAGACCAACGGGTTCTACGTCAATATCGAGTTTGACGCTCCCGGAACAGTTCTGGCCCTGCTGGAGCGCTCATTTCAGCTGGATGAAATGATCCTCCGCTATCTCACGATCGTGCTGGACCGCAAGGCGCTCAAAGCCCGTGCGGCAGCCGCCGTGCCTCCGGCACCGAAAGAGGAGCCGGCCCCGGTGCCTGCCCGTGAGCCCCTGTTCGCCGAACCGAAAGACGAAAAGAAATCCTAAGGAGACCGACGACCGTGATTACGCCACGAAAGCCCCGACGCGACAAAGAAAACCAGATCCCGCGGAAAAAACGTACCTGCCGGTTCTGCGACGCGAAAGACATATACATTGACTACAAAGACGAGAAGCGGTTGCAACGCTTTGTGACCGAGCAGGGGAAGATCATCCCGAAGCGAATCACCGGGACCTGCGCCAAGCATCAACGCCAGCTTGTCCAGGCCATCAAGCGCGCCCGGCATCTGGCACTTCTGCCGTTCGTCTCTGACAGCATCCGTTAGTCCAAGGAGAGGAAATCCATGAAAGTCATTTTACGCAAAGAACAGGACAAACTGGGACAGGTTGGCGCTGTCGTTGACGTGAAAGACGGATACGCGCGGAACTATCTGATCCCCAAAGGGATCGCCTATCCCGCCAGCGAAGGAAGCATGCGGGTGCTGACGGAAGAGAAAAAGCAGGCCGAGCGCCGCTCCACCAAAGAGCTCAAGGCGAACGAGAAACTTGCCACCGAACTCGAGAAGCTCTCCGTCACCATCAAGATGAAGGTGGGCGAAGACGAGAAACTCTTCGGCTCCGTCACCTCGCAGATGATCGCCGACGCGGTGAAGGAAAAAGGGTTCGATATCGACAAGCGTATTATTGAGCTTCCGGAGCCAATCAAGGCCCTCGGGATCTACACTGTCGACGTCAAGCTCCATCAGAATGTTACCGGCAAGGTGAAAGTATGGGTCGTCCGCGAGTAATTCTCTCGCGGGCTTTCCGGTCCCGGTAATCTGAAGGCGTTCGAGCCCTTCCAAGGCATAGACCAGACTCTCTCCGGGTTTCACCGAAGCTCTTCGGTGGATCCCGGAGTCGTTTTTTGGTGTGGAGGCACAGGGTGCCTTTTCTGTCGGCATCACAGTGAGGAATTCCGGGCGCAGCCGGGATGAAATCGTATTCGCTGAATTACTCAACGGTTACGAGCTGAAATGCTCTATCTTGACTTTTTGCGCCGAAGGCCATATAATTAAGAGATATTTGAAAAGATTTCTTTCCAGACCGATCTGAAGCGGGTGGATCACCAGTACCGGCGCTCCGTACGGAGACCCCTCCCCATCGTTACCACGCCTGGACCTGTTTCACGGTAACTCGTTAGCGAAAGCAAAAACTATCATGGCAAAAGAAGTTAAGACCCTCGAAGATGTCACCATCCGCTTCGCAGGAGATTCCGGCGACGGGATGCAGTTGACAGGGACGCAATTCACGAATACGGTTGCCTCACTCGGCAATGACCTCAGCACACTGCCCGATTACCCTGCGGAAATCCGCGCTCCTGCGGGAACCACCTACGGCGTGAGCGGTTTTCAGGTGCGGTTCGGGAGCACCGACATCCTGACGCCGGGAGACACGTGTGACGTGCTTGTGGCCATGAACCCGGCCGCGCTCGTCACCAATTTGAAGTTGCTGCGCAAGGGAGGCATCATCATCGTCAACGAGGATGCGTTCATCGACAAGAATCTGAAGCTTGCCGGGCTCCCGCAGAATCCCCTGGAGGACGAATCACTGTCCGGGTACCTGGTCCATCGTATCGCCATCGGCCGCCTTACCGCCAACGCCCTGGCCGACATGAATCTTTCCCAGCGGTTCGTGGACAAGACCAAGAACTTCTTCGCGCTCGGACTCATGTACTGGATGTACAACAGGCAGCTGGATCAGTCGATCAAGTTCATCGAAGAGAAATTCGGCGGGAAAGATCCCCAGGTAGCCGAGGCGAATCTCCGCGTCTTGAAGGCCGGGTACAAC
>Ga0316603_10000301_pt1 | contig 25944 bp, 25 predicted proteins | sample OWC_soil_day10_n_FD_207649 | JGI IMG/M metagenome (GOLD analysis project Ga0316603, IMG submission 207649) | Wetland soil microbial communities from Old Woman Creek delta, Ohio, United States - OWC_soil_day10_noCT | ecosystem: Environmental > Terrestrial > Soil > Wetlands | place: USA: Ohio... | reverse complement strand
TCGCGAACGTTGTGACCGAGCCGACGCAGAGTGCGCGACGCTGCCAGTGCTCGAAACGGCCGAGGGGCGGTCGGTCCGCTGCGTGCATCCGCTGGAGCTCGCGTGAGCGCGCTGCTGAGGATCGAGGCGGTCAGCAAGCGTTTCAGCAAGAAGCTGGACGCGATCGAGAAGCTGGCGCGCGCGCTCGGGGCGGCTGTCAGCGAGCACACCGTGCACGCCGTGGATCGCGTCAGTTTCGATGTCGGCGCGCGGGAAGTGGTCGGGCTCGTCGGCGAATCCGGGTGTGGCAAGTCAACTCTCGGCCGGTTGGCCTGCGGCCTGCACGCGCCCAGCGAAGGCACCGTGCGCTACCGCGGTGAGCCGCTGACTACCGATCCGGGTGTCCGGCGACCGATCCAGATGATCTTCCAGGACCCGTTCGCGTCGCTGAATCCGCGCATGCGGGTGACGAACATCGTCGGCGAGGCACCGCGCGTGCACGGCATCGTCGCCGCCCGCGACGTCAATGACTACGTCGCCGAACTGCTGCAGCGGGTCGGGCTCGACCCGTCCTTTGCGCGCCGCTATCCGCACCAGTTTTCCGGCGGCCAGCGCGCGCGCATCGGCATCGCGCGGGCACTCGCCGTCAAACCCGAGTTCCTGGTCTGCGACGAAGCCGTGGCGGCACTCGATGTATCGATCCAGGCGCAGGTGCTGAACCTGTTCATGGATCTGCGCGATACGTACGACCTGACGTATCTTTTCATCAGCCACGACCTCGGCGTGGTGCGGCACCTGTCGAACCGGGTCGTCGTCATGTACCTCGGCCGCATCGTGGAAATGGCGCCGACCGAGGAACTTTTTGCCCACCCGAACCATCCGTACACCCAGGCCCTGCTGTTCGAGGTACCGCGGCTGGATCGCAGGCTCCGCACTTTCGTGCCGATCAAGGGTGAGATCCCGTCGCCACTCGCGCCGCCAGGCGGATGTCACTTCCATCCGCGCTGCCCGCACGCGATGCCGCGCTGCTCGTCGGAGGCGCCGACCTTGCGTGAGATCGGCCCGGATCGGTGGTCGGCGTGCCATCTGAACGAGCACTGATGCACCACGACGCTTGTCCGCCATGTCGATGACCACTGAAGCGCTGACACTGCACGGACCGGCCCGACCGCCGGTCGCGCTGGTCCTCGATTCGCCGCACTCGGGGTTCGAGTTCCCTGCGGACTTCGATGCGGTCGTCTCCGAGTTCGACCTGCGCGACGGTGAAGACTGCTTCGTGGATGAACTGTATCTGCCGGCCATCGAGCGCGGTGTGCCGTTGCTTGCGGCACGCTACCCGCGCACCTATCTGGATCCGAATCGCCATCGCGGCGACATCGACCTGCACCTGATCGAGGGAGGAAGTTGGCCGCACGATTACATGCCCAGCGGCAAGGCAATCATCGGCAAGGCGCTGATCTGGCGCACGTTGGACGACGGCCGGCCGATCTACTCCCGCAAGCTGCGCGTCGACGAGGTCAAGGCCCGCATCGACCGCTTCCATGCCCCGTACCACCGCACGTTGACTCAGCTCCTGGACGCTGCCCATGCCGAACATGGGGTGGTCTACCACCTCAACTGTCATTCGATGAACTCGGTCGCAGGCATGATGGGCGAAGGCGGCGAAGGCACGGCGCGTGCCGACTTTGTGCTCGGCGATCGCGACGGCACGACCTGCGATCCGGCGTTCACCGAGTTCGTGCGTGCCACCCTGGTCGCGATGGGCTACGTGGTCAATCTCAACGACCCCTACAAGGGGGTTGAACTGGTGCGCGCCTACTCCGACCCGGGTCGTGGCCGCCACAGCCTGCAGGTCGAGATCAACAAGCGGCTTTACATGGACGAAGCCACGCGCGCCCGGCACGCCGGATTCGCGCCACTGCAACGAAACCTGCAGCGGATGCTCGAGGCAATCCGCGACTACATTGACAAGGAAGTGCGCCGTGCTTGAACAGCATCCGATCGAGGTCCGGCCGCCGGACATTGAACCATACCGCGCGAGCTCGAGCGGGGTCGAGTTCGTGCATAGATTCGATTCGGGCCGGCGCGGGCCCACGGTGATGCTGCAGGCGCTGACGCACGGGAACGAGTTCTGCGGCGCGCACGCACTGATCGAGGCGCTGGAGGGCGGCCTGCGCCCGCAGGTAGGGACGCTGATCATCGCCTTTGCCAACGTCGCAGCCTTTGCGCGCTTCGACTTCAACGACCCGGATGTGTCGCGCTACATTGACGAGGACTACAACCGCGTCTGGGCCGACGACGTGCTTCATGGGCCACGCGATTCAGCGGAACTGCGCCGGGCACGCGAGTTGCGACCGTTCGTCGATGAGGCGGACTTCCTGCTCGACCTGCACTCGATGCACGAGCCCGGCCGCCCGATCATGGTCTGCGGCATGATCGACAAGCATCTCGAACTCGCACGCAAGGTCGGCCTGCCGGCGGATCTGCTGATCGACACGGGGCATCCGGCGGGACTGCGGATGCGCGACCGTGGCGGCTTCAACGATCCGGCCAGTCCGAAGCAGGCCTTGCTGATCGAATGTGGCCAGCACTGGGAGAACCGTGCCGTCGATGTCGCCCGCGACACCACACTGCGCTTCCTCGCCGCCACCGGCTGCGTGCCCTATGACAGCATCGCGCCGCGCCTGACTGTGCCGCTGCCGAGCGCCCAACGCGTCGTGCGGGTCACCGAGCCGGTGGTTGCCCGGTCGATGGCTTTCGAGTTCCTGGTACCGATCGAAGGCCTCGGCATCGTGCCTAAGGCGGGCACCCCGATCGCGCGCGACGGTGACGTTGTGTGGTCGGCGCCGTACGATGACACTGTGCTGGTCATGCCTTCGATGCGCCATTTGAAGCCCGGCAATACACAGGTGCGGCTCGGCCGCTACGACCGATGATGACCGTTTGCCATCGCTTGCTTCGCGGCTGCCTCGCGCTCGCAGCCAATGTTCTGCTGCTCGGTACCGCGTTCGCACAGCAGACCCTGACGCCGATTCGTGCCTCGGAGCACGTCTGGTACTTCCAGGGCGACTCCGGCATGGCCTCGACCGCCAACCATGCATTCAACTCGAATGCCGCTTTCATCGTTACGCGCGATGGGGTCGTCGTCTTCGACGCCCTCGGCACGCCTGAACTCGGTGCCGCGATCAAGCAGGCCATCACGAGCGTCACGAAGCAGCCGATCCGGATTGTCATCATCAGTCACTTCCACGCTGACCACTTTTACGGCCTGCAGGCCTTGACGGGCGCAGATGTCGAGATCTGGGGCAGTGCCAAGGGGCGCCCATCGCTCGCCGCGCCGCAGGCACAGGAACGACTGGAGCAGCGGCGGCACGATCTCTGGCCATATGTCGACGACAAAACCCGACTGGTGGCACCGACTCGCTGGATCGAGTTCCCCGGCGGCAAGGACTTCTCGTTCTCGCGCGGCGGCATGCGCTTTCGCCTGATCGATGTCGGCGGCGCACATTCGCCTGAAGACATCATGCTGTGGGTAGAGAATGATCGCGTGTTGCTGGCCGGCGACCTCTACTTCAGCGGCCGCATTCCGTTCGTCGGCAATGCCGACACACGCTCGTGGCTCGCCACAATCGACCTCATTGCGCCGCTCAAGCCCGCGGTCGTCATTCCTGGCCACGGCGCTGCGTCGCGGAACCCCGCGCCGGACATTGCGCTGACCCGCGAGTACCTGCAGTACCTGCGCAAGACGATGGGCCAGGCCGCACGTGACCTGGTGCCATTTGACGAGGCGTACGCGGCCGTCGACTGGTCGCGTTACGAGAAAGTCCCTGCCTTCGCCGCGGCCAATCGGATCAATGCCTATGGCGCCTACCTGGGGATGGAGCAGGAAGCGCTCGGGCCGGCTGGCAGCCGCTGACGGCGCCCCATCTGTGGGGCAAGCCGGCGATGGGCGAGTCCGCGCAACGGCGCTTGCGCTAACCTTTGACGTACCCTTGGCAAGCATCCCGAACGCGTTGGAGTCGACATGCTGAAATCCTTTGCCACTGCACTGTTCCTTGCCGCGTCCGCACTGCTTCTGGGCTGCGCGACGCCGACCACACTGGATGCCCAATGGGTCAATCCGGAGTACGCCGGCAAGCGTCCGCTGCGCAACGTCATGGTCATGGGCGCTGTCCGCGACTCCGCCAGCCGACGCATCTACGAGGACCGCATGGTCGCGGCGCTGACTGCACTCGGTGTGCGGGCCGTGCCTTCCTACACGGTGCTGCCAGACGATGGCCCGGTCACCGAAGAGCGGCTGCGTCGTGCGGTCGCCGACGCCGGCGTTTCACACGCGATGGTTACGCGCATCATCAACGTGACGACTCAGGTCAACGTCTCTCCAGGCATGGTGATGGGACCCGGGTGGGGGCCAGGCTGGGGCTGGGGCGGCGGCTGGGGACCGGGCTGGGGCGGCATGGCGGGCTACTACAACACGATGTGGGCAACGACGATTCCGCCGCAGGTCACGACAACCCAGAACGTACATGCCGACACTCGCGTTTTCGACGCCAAGAGCGCCGCCGTGCTCTGGTCGGCTGCGACCACGACGGCCACCGGGTACGACAACGTGCAGAGACTAATTGATCAGTTCGTGCAGCTGATCGTCACGACACTGACCAAGGACGGCATCGTCTAAGCGAAGCTTCATTGCGCAACGGGCCGGCAAGCCGGCCCGTACTTTTTCTACACCCGGCCACCGGGGCCGGAGAGTTCGAGCAGGGTATCGGCCACCTGCACGCAGTCCACGATGTGGCGATCGCCGAGATACTTCAACGCGGCGAAGCTGAGCGACGCCGCCACCACCTGGCCCGCAAACGGCACCGCCTTGGCCGCCTGCTTGGCGGTCAATCGGACACCGACGGACCTGAGCAGCCGGATGACAAGTTCGCGGGTCACCACGCGCCCAACCATCGCGCTTCCGACCGCCATCACCGCCTTGTAAACAAAGGCCTTGCGGCGTGGCGCAAGACGCTCGATCTGCTTCGGGGTCAGGCCGAACGCCGCGTTGATGTCCTCGATCATCGACAGCAGCACACCGACGTCGACCGCAACGTCGAGGCCAGGCACCGGCACCACCGAGGCCCCCGCGGAGATCAGCGCGCGACGGGTAGCGAGCTTGCGGCAGGCTCGCGCAATGGCATCGATGTCCCGGCGCGTCGACGGGACGACGACCAGTTCTCGCGAGGTGCTCGAACCTCTGACCATTGCACAATCGTACGCGGCCAGGGCACCCCTGCTGCACCGCACACGTCCAAGACGCGGGAGGGCAAACCTAGACCTAGATCAAAAGGAGGCTGCCCGCGTAAGCCCGACGACAGGTTCGGCGCTTATCGTCCCGACGCCGATAACAACACAGTGCGGCATTGCCCTCCATAGGCCGGACCAGGCCAACCGCGCACGAACGGCATCCATAACGATTTTCCTTGGGAGGAAAAGACCATGTCCACCGCTGCAACGCCTGGTGCGCCGGCAGCACGCGCACCACTGAATTGGAAGGCGATTGATGAAGACCCGCGCTTTCAGATTCTGCACTCCAAGAAGGTCACGTTTCTGACCAGCCTGATGGTCTTCTCGCTCTTCTACTACTTCCTGCTGCCCATCGGCGCCGCTTATTTCACCGACCTCTTCAAGATCAAGGTCTACGGCGTGGTCAACGTTGGCATCCTCTTCGCGCTGTCGCAGTTCATCGTCGCCTGGGGTATCGCTTTCTACTACACGGCGAAGGCCAAGAAGTTCGACGCCATGGCGGCCGAACTGGTCCGCGACGCTGACAAGATCGGGAGATAAGCGATGGACAAGAGACGAGTCCTACTCCTTGCGGCCGGCGCGTTGGCCCTGCCGCTTATCGCACTGCCGGCGTTGGCGCAGGGTGCCGTCGCCGACAACTGGAAATGGCTGACCTTCCTCGTATTCGGAGCCATCATCTCCGTAACGATGTACGTCACCTACGTGGCGGCCAAGCGCGTAAAGACAGCCGCCGACTTCTACGCGGCCGGCGGCGGCGTGTCCGGCCTGCAAAATGGCTGGGCAATTGCGGGCGACTACCTGTCGGCGGCCTCGTTCCTCGGCATTGCCGGCCTGATCTCGCTCTATGGTTACGACGGCTTCATGTACTCGGTGGGCTGGCTGGTCGCCTACATCACCGTGTTGCTGGTGATCGCCGAGCCATGCCGGAATATCGGCAAGTACACGCTGTCCGACATTCTTGCCTACCGCAATGACCCGAAAAAGGCACGCATCGTCGGTGCGATCTCCACGATCACCGTGTCAACCTTCTACCTGACCGCGCAGATGGTCGGGGCCGGCGTGCTGATCAAAACTTTGATCGGCATCGACTACGAGGTGTCGGTGATCACCGTGGGCGTGCTGATGCTGGCGTACGTGCTCTTCGGCGGCATGGTCGCCACCACGTGGGTGCAGATCATCAAGGCCGTACTGCTGGTGTGCGCCTCGATCCTGATGGTGATCCTGGTCTGGAGCCAGTACGGATTCTTCGGCGACTTCCTCACTAACGTCGTCGGCGATGCAAAGGTCCAGGCCCGCGTCGCCGCCCTGATCGGCGACAAAGCCGCGAACCTCTCTGCCACGCAACTCGGCCAGATCTTCCTCGAGCCCGGACTGTTCCTCAAGGTGCCGCTGGACCAGATCTCGCTGGGCATGGCACTGGTGTTCGGCACGGCCGGCATGCCTCACATCCTGATGCGGTTCTTCACCGTGCCCACCGCGCAGGCGGCGCGTACGTCGGTGAACTGGGCGATGGCCATCATTGGCGGCTTCTACGTGCTGACGCTGTTCCTTGGGATGGCCGCAGCGATGAAGGTCGGTCCCACGGTGATCGCTGGCATCGATCCGGGCGGCAACATGGCCAATCCACTGCTGGCGCAAGCCCTCGGCGGCGGACCGGATTCGTTGTTCGGCAACCTCTTCATGGCCTTTGTTTCGGCCGTTGCATTTGCCACCATCGTCGCCGTCGTTGCGGGACTGGTGCTGGCCGCCGCCAGTGCGATGGCGCACGACCTGTACGTCGGCGTGATCCGCAGCGAGCATGTGACGCCGCAGGAGCAGGTCAAGGCAGCGCGGATCGCCACCATCTTCGTCGGTGCCATGGCCATCGTCATTGGCATCTCTGCCAAGGGCCAGAACGTGGCGCACCTCGTGGCTCTCGCCTTCGCGGTGGCTTCGTCGGCCAACTTCCCGTGCGTGCTGCTGACGCTCTTCTGGAAGCGCTGCAACACCGGTGGAATTGTGCTGGGCATGATCGTCGGCACGGTGGCTGCGATCGGCCTCGTGATGGTCTCGCCGAATCTGACCTATCCGAAGGCGGTCAAGGCGGCCGCACAGAAAGTGGTCGACGGCGCGCCGGCCAGGATGGCGCCCATCACCGAGGCGCTCGCTTCCGGAGATGCGGCGAAGATCGCCAAGGCCGAGAAAGACAAGGCCACGGTCGAAAAGGCAGTCGCTGCGGCGAAGGCCAATCTAGAGAAGTTCAAGGGCGATGACACCAGCATCATGGGACTGGAGAAGCCGCTGTTCGAACTCCGCAACCCCGGCCTGATCTCGATACCGCTGGGGTTCCTTGCGGTGATCCTCGGCTCGCTGCTGTATCGCGACAAACGTTCCGAGGATATGTGGGACGAGTTGTATGTCCGCCAGACCACCGGCATCCTGGCGGCGAAGGCAACGGCCCATTGATCGAAGGCTCGTGGCAGTCACAAGAGTGGCCCCCAAGCGGGGCCACTTTTTTTCTGCACCTTGAACTCAAGTTGAGCCCCGACACCAGAATGCTGGCTGCGAAGCGGCACAATCGCTACCGGTGACGAGGAGACGGCCGTGATCAAGGGTCTGGGTGTGCAACGCCTAGTGGCGCTCTTCTTTGGCGGCATGGCGCTGTTCAACTTTCCGCTCCTGGCGTTGTGGGATCGCGATCTCACCTTGTTTGGCCTGCCGCTGTTTCCCGCGGCGTTGTTCATCGGCTGGGGTGTGCTGATTGCGGCTCTGGCTTGGACCGTCGAGCGCGTCGAGCGCTAGCGATGCTCGCGGCCCCGCTGGTCATCGTCGCGTCGTTCGCGTACCTGCTGCTGCTGTTCGCGGTGGCCTGGGTCGGCGACCGGCGCGCACGGCAGGGACGCTCGATCATCGATAACGCCTGGATCTACGCGCTGTCGATGGCGGTGTACTGCACCGCCTGGACCTACTTCGGTAGCGTGGGTCGCGCTGCCTCGGGTGGTGTCTGGTTTCTACCGATCTACCTTGGCCCCACCCTGGCGATGGTATTGGCGTGGATGGTGGTGCGAAAGATGATCCGCATCGCCAAGACCTACCGCATCACCTCGATTGCTGACTTCATTGCCAGCCGCTACGGCAAGAGCCCGTTGCTGGCCGGACTGGTGACCCTGATCACCGTAGTCGGGATCGTGCCGTACATCGCACTGCAGCTGAAAGCCGTCTCCACCGGATACGCTCTGCTGACCACTCCGCTCGGACAGAGCGTTCCAACGGTTGGCGACTGGTGGCGCGACAGCACACTGTACGTTGCGCTGCTGCTGGCCGGCTTCACGGTCGTGTTCGGCACCCGGCACCTGGACACGACTGAACGGCACGAGGGCATGGTCGCTGCGATCGCATTCGAGTCGATCGTCAAGCTGCTGGCCTTCATGGCCGTCGGCGCATTCGTGACGTGGGGAATGTTCGGTGGTCCAGGCGATCTGTTCGCACGGGCGCTGGCGCTTCCCGATGTCAAGAACCTGCTCAGCCTCAGTCAGGGCAAGAGCTTCGCCTACGAGCAGTGGTTCGCGCTGACGGTGCTCTCGATGCTCTCGGTGATCTTCCTGCCGCGGCAGTTCCAGGTGATGGTGGTCGAGAACGTCAACGAGCATCACCTCAGGCGTGCTGCGTGGGCGTTCCCGATGTACATGCTGCTGATCAACGTGTTCGTGTTACCGATCGCGGTCGGCGGGCTGCTGCATTTCGGTGAAGGAAAGGTGAACGCCGACAGCTTCGTACTGTCGCTGCCCCTGGCGGCGGGGCAGCCACTCCTTGCGCTGGTCGCCTTTATCGGCGGTCTGTCGGCGGCCACCGGCATGGTGATCGTCGAGACGATCGCCGTATCGACGATGGTCTGCAACGACCTGGTCATGCCGTCATTGCTGCGTACGCGCCGCTTCGGCAGTCGCAGCGGCGGCGACTTCACGGGCGTGCTGCTGGGCATCCGGCGCGCGGCGATCTTCGCCGTGCTATTGCTCGGCTATCTGTACTTCCACCTCGCCGGCGAAGCCTACGCGCTGGTCAGCATCGGCCTGATCAGCTTCGCCGCCGTGGCGCAATTCGCGCCGGCAATGCTGGGTGGCATGTACTGGAGGGGCGGCACACGCGGCGGCGCGCTGACGGGCCTGCTGCTCGGCTTCGGGCTCTGGGCGTACACGCTGATGTTGCCGTCGATCGCCAAGTCGGGCTGGTGGCAGACCGACTTTGTCTCGAATGGGCCGTGGGGCATCGCGATCCTGAAGCCAGAGCAGTTGTTCGGGTTGGCCGGGCTGGACGGCCTGACACATTCGCTGTTCTGGAGTCTGCTCGCCAACGTCGGCGCTTATGTAATCGTGTCGCTGGCGCGTACGCCGTCAGCTCAGGAAACCAGCCAGGCGCTGCTGTTCGTCGACGTGTTTGCCCGCACCCAGGACGGCAGCGGCAAGCACGGCCCGGTGTTCTGGCGTGGCCGTGCCGAGGTATCCAAGCTGCTGTCGCTAGCCGGCCGTTTCCTCGGCATGACCCCAACGCGGCGGATGTTCGAGGACTATGCGAGGCGGGTCGGGGTGGCGCACATCGAACAGATTCCGCCCGACGCGCGGCTGGTTCAGTTCGTCGAAACGCAGCTTGCCGGCGCGATCGGCAGCGCCTCGGCACGTGTGATGGTGGCTTCGGTGGTCGAGGAGGAAGCGCTCGAACTCGACGACGTGATGCGCATCCTCGACGAAGCTTCGCAACTGCGTGCCTATTCGCGCGAGCTTGAGGAGAAGTCGCTGTCACTGCAGCGTGCGACTGCCGAGCTGCGCACCGCCAACGAGCAGTTGAAGAGCCTGGACAGGCTCAAGGACGACTTCATGTCGTCGGTGACGCACGAACTGCGCACGCCGCTGACCTCGATCCGTGCCCTTGCAGAACTGATGGTCGACGAGGCCGCGATGGACGCCGATCAGCGCCAGCAGTTCCTCGGCATCATCGTCGCCGAGACCGAGCGTCTGTCGCGGCTGGTCAACCAGGTGCTCGACATGGCCAAGATCGAGTCCGGCAGTGTCGAGTGGCGCAACAGCGAGGTCGATATGTGCGCCTTGCTGACACAGGCCGCGCAGACGACGAGCGAGGTGTTCCGCGAACGTGGTGCGACGCTGACACTGACGATGCCCGAACAGGTGCCGACGCTGCTGGCCGACTCCGACCGGCTGATGCAGGTCCTGCTGAATCTGTTGTCGAACGCGGCCAAGTTCGTGCCGGCCGCAGGCGGTCGGGTCGAGATGCGATTGACAACGGACGAGCAGGGTATGAAGGTCGAGGTGCAGGACAACGGTCCCGGCGTGCCGGACGAACAGCAGGCATTGATCTTCGAGAAGTTCCGTCAGGGCGGCGATGCGGCACGCCGGCCGCAGGGTACTGGGTTGGGCTTGCCGATCAGCCGCCAGATCGTCGAACATTTCGGCGGACGCCTGTGGCTGCATTCCGCACCGGGGCGTGGCGCGTGCTTCGCCTTCGAACTGCCATGGAGCCACGACCAGGGCCCAGCGTCGACTGAGCCCGGAGAAAGCCGATGAGCTGCAAGATCCTGATTGCCGACGACGAGCCCAACATCCTGATCTCGCTCGAGTACCTGATGAAGCGCGAGGGTTACGCCGTGAGCGTGGCACGCGACGGCGCCGAGGCGCTCGACACGCTGCGGCGTGAACGACCGACGCTGGTATTGCTCGACGTGATGATGCCGACGAAGACTGGCTTCGAGGTATGCCAGGAGGTGCGTGCCGACGACGAACTGAAGGACACGCTTATCCTGATGCTCACGGCAAAGGGCCGCGACACCGACGTGGCGAAGGGGCTTGCGCTCGGCGCCAACGACTACATTACGAAGCCATTTTCGACCAAGGAACTGGTACAGAAGGTGCGTGAGCTGCTGGCGGCAAAGACGTGAAACGCGACAGAAGACTGCTCACCACGGTGGTCGGTGCAGTCGTCGCGACCGCACTCCTGCTCATGTTGTGGATCGGACTGATCGCGGCGCTGGCGTGGGGGCCGCTGACCCCGGGCAAGCGCGACGCGCTGTTCGACCTTTTGGCCCCGAGTCTGCCGGCAGCGGTGGTGGCGCTGCTGGTAATTCTAGGGCTCGTCGCCGCGGCCGTGCCGCCGTTGTACCGGCGATGGGTCGCCGCGCCGGCGCGTCTGCTGGAACAGGCGCGCGTGCTGGTCGCCGGAGACGCGCAACGCGAGCTCGAGGCGAGCGGCGGCAGCGCCGACGTGCGCAGCCTGGCACAGGTGGTCAACGAACTTGTGCGCCAGCGCGCACAGCTGCGCGGTGATGTCGCCGCGCAGGTCCAGGTAGCCAGCCGGATCGTCGAGCAGGAGCGTAGCCGGCTAGCGGCGCTGATGTCGGAGCTGACCCAGAGCGTCGTCGTGTGCAACCTGGACGGGCGCGTCCTGCTGTACAACAACCGCGCGCGCGTGCAGTTTCGAACACTGTCACAGACCCCCACGCTGGCCGCTGGCGCCGAACTGATCGGTCTGGGGCGATCAATCTACGCCGTGTTCGATCAAAAGCTGGTCGCGCACGCGCTGGAGAACATCCAGCACCGCCTGCAGCGCGGGGTGGCCAACCCGTCGGCGCAGTTCGTCACGACCACGCGCGCTGGTCAGCTGCTGCGCGTGCAGATGGCGCCAGTGCTGAGTGCGACCGCCGAGCCGGCTGAGAAGGTGGAGTTGAACGGCTTCGTGTTGATGCTAGACAACATCACCAGCGATTTTGAACAGGAGTCGGTGCGAGACCGGCTGCTGCACGGACTGACCGAGGGCAGCCGAGCCTCTCTCGGCAACATGCAGGCAGCCGTCGAGGTGCTCGACGACCCTGAGCTCGACGCGTCGATGCGCGAGCGCTTTCATGGCGTGATCCGCGAGGAGGTGCACGCAATGAGCGCACGTATCCGCACACTCGCGGCGCAGGCGGCACAGCAGATCAAGACGCGCTGGCCACTCGAAGACATGCTCGGCACCGACCTGATCACCGCTGCGCAGCGTCGCATCGAAGCGGCCGGAGAGCTGCGCGCGGCGACTGCCGAAGTCGACGACGCGTTGTGGCTGAAGATCGACAGCTTTTCGATGATGCAGGCGCTCGCCTATCTTGCCGGGCGACTGGCCGAGGAATACGACATCAAGATCGTGTGGCTGCGCCTGAGCCCGGCCGACCGACGTGCGCACCTGGACCTGGTGTGGAGCGGCCAGGCGATCAGCACCGAGGCCCTGGCGAGCTGGGAGACCGATCCGATCCGCGTCGGCTCGGAAATAGGCTCGCTCAATGTGCGCGAAATCGTTCAGCGCCATGGCGGTGAATTCTGGTTCGAGCGCGACCGGGCGCGGCAGCAGGCATTCTTCCGCTTCCTGCTGCCTCTGGCCAGCGCGCAGGAGGAACTGAACTCTTCGGCCCTCGTACAGAACGCGGGTCGCCCCGAGTACTACGACTTCGACCTGTTTCAGGTCACCGAACTGTCGCGCGAACTCGACGATCGCCGGCTAACCGAATTGAGCTACACGGTGTTCGACACCGAAACAACGGGTCTGAATCCGTCGGCCGGAGATGAAATCATCCAGATCGGCGCTACGCGGCTGGTCAACGGCAAACTGCTGAAAGGCGAATGCTTCGATCAGTTGGTCGACCCGCGCCGACCCATCGCCGAGGCGTCAGTCCCGATTCACGGCATTACGCCGGAGATGGTGGCCGGCCAGCGGACCATCGATGAGATCCTGCCCGCGTTTCACGTGTTCGCGCAGGACACCGTCTTGGTCGCACACAACGCCGCGTTCGACATGCGTTTCCTGCAAATGAAGGAAGAGACAAGCGGAGTGCGGTTCGAGCAGCCGGTGCTCGATACATTGTTGCTGTCAGCGCTGATGCACCCCAATCAGGAATCGCACCGGCTGGAAGCGATTGCTGAGCGCTTCGGCGTCATGATCATCGGTCGTCATACTGCGCTCGGGGACGCAATGGTAACCGCCCAGATCTTCCTCAAGATGATTCCGCTGCTCGCCGAAAGGGGCATCCACACTCTGGGCCAGGCGCGGGAGGCAACGCAGCAGACGTATTACGCGCGGATCAAGTATTGATTCGGTTGACCGACGCCGGCCGACCGCCCTCGTGTTCTTTTGTAACTTTGAGGCATGAACCAACTGAAAACACCACCGCTCGTCTTCGAGGCAGTGCGCGACTTTCTTGCCAAGCACGCGCCGTACTCGCAGATGCGCGAGGACGCGCTTGCGTTCCTGATTCCCCGGCTCAAGCTCGCCTATTTTCCGAAGGACAGCGTCATCGTCGACCGCAGTGCCGAGTTTCCGCCGCTGCACATCATCCAGAGCGGCAACGTGGCCAGCGTCACGGCGGGCCTCGACACGATGCCGGATCGCGTGCTGCAACCGGGCGACTGTTTTCCGGTCGGCTCGTTGACCGCCGGAGGCCAACCCACGCGCAGCTATCGAGCGACTGGCGACGTATTCGCCTATCTCCTCGATGTTGACGATTTTCAGAAACTGCGGGCACTTTCGCCGGAGTTCGCGGCCTACTGCACCGAGGCCGTCACGGTGCTCGCACAGCAGTCGCTCGCGGAGTTGCAGCGCCATTACAGCCAGGTGGCTTCCGATCAGCACTCGCTGACGCGGCCGCTCGCGCAACTGATTCCTACAGAACCCGTCACCTGCCTCGCAACGACGTCGCTGCGCGATGCGCTGATGCAAATGAAAGAGCAGGCCGTGCGCTCGATCATCGTCGTCGACGAAGCGGCGACACCGGTGGGGGTGTTCACACTCAACGACCTGCGCGACCGCGTCGTTCTGCAGGGGCTGCCACTCGAGACCCCGGTATCGCGGGTCATGACTCCTGACCCGATCACGTTGCCGGCCGAGGCCACCGCCGCGGAGGCAATCCAGAGCATGGCCGCGGGTGGCTTCCACCAGATGATCGTGACGTCCCACGGCAAGGTGCTCGGGACGATCTTCGAGCACGATCTGTTCGCCTTGCAGCGCGTGAGCCTGCGGCAGATCCATCACTCGATCCGCTCCGCGCGGTCGATCAAGGCACTCGCGCACGTCGCTGGCGACATCCGCAACCTGGCCCGCAACCTGCTGGCGCAGGGTGTTTCCGCGGAGGCGCTGACCCGGACCATCGCCGCACTGAATGATGCACTGACGCGCGAGGTCATCAACCGGGTGCTGCAGGACCACGATCTCGAGGGCCTCAAGTGGTGCTGGCTCTCGCTCGGCAGCGAAGGACGTGGCGAGCAGACGCTGGCCACTGACCAGGACAACGCGCTGATATTCGTGGCGCCGCCGGAGGCCGCCGAGGTGCTGCGTGCGCGCCACGAACTGGTGACCTTCGCGCGTGAAGTCAACGAGGCGCTGGATCAGCTCGGCTTCCCGCTATGCAAGGGCAACATCATGGCGAGCAACCCGCAGTGGTGCCTGAACGAGGCGGAGTGGCGCGACCAGTTCACGGCATGGATCAGTGAACCGACGCCGGAGCGGCTGCTGAACGCGAACATCTTCTTCGACTTCCGGCCGCTGTACGGTGAAGCGATATTGGCCGAGCGCCTGCGCGAGTGGCTGTTGGCGCGCACACAGGACAACAAGCTGTTCCTGCGCCTGATGGTGGCCAACGCGCTTCAGACCGAACCGCCGCTTGGCTTGATTCGGGCGTTTCAGGTGTCCGATAAGCCCGGAATCGAGGGCACGCTGGACCTGAAGATGCACGGCGCGCGCATCTTCGTGGATGCGGCCAGAGTGTTTGCTCTCGCCTCGGGGTCCAATCTCACCGGCACGGCCGACCGACTGCGGCGTGCAGGCGAGGAGGTCAAGGCCGATCCGCGGCACGTCGAGGCCACTGTAGAGGCGTTCCACTACCTGCAGGTGATGCGCCTGCGCGCGCAGGAAAGCCCGCATCCCGCCAATCCCAACCGAGTCGACCCGTACGCGCTCAACGAAGTCAACCAGCGCATGCTGAAAGAGGCTTTCCGACAGGCGCGCAAGCTGCAACAGCGGCTGAAGGAAACCTTTTCGTTCGCGTTCTGAGGCGCGCTGCAAATGGGACTGCTGAGTCGATTGCTGGGATCGTCACCGCGTCTGGCGCCGGAAATCGAAGACCGGCTGCAGCGATTGTCAGAACTGTCTCCGCCACCGACCATGAACAGCCATCGCAAGTCGCGTTACGTGACGGTTGACGTCGAGACGACCGGACTCGACATGCGCCGCGATCGGGTGCTGTCGATAGGCGCAGTTGCGGTGGAACGGTGTGTGATCACGCTCGTCGACTGCTTTGAGGTCGTGCTGCGACAACCTGAGTCCTCGAGTCGCGACAACATTCTCGTTCACCGGATCGGCGGCCAGAGGCAGCTCGGCGGCGAAGACCCGTCCGAATCGCTGCTGCGGTTCCTGGAGTACGTCGCGCACTGCCCGCTCGTCGCCTTTCGCGCGGAGTTCGTCCGGACAATGATCGATCGAGCACTCAAGGAAACGCTCGGGACAGTCAGCCAGAGCGCCTGGCTCGATCTGGCGGAAATCCTGCCTGCGCTGTACCCGTCCAACGAAAACAAGACGATGGATGACTGGCTGCGGACGATGAACATCCGCATGCTGGCCCGCGATGATGCTCTCGCCGATGCACTGGCGACGGCCCAGATGCTGCAGGTCTGCCTGCATCAGGCCGAAACCCTGGAGATGACCTGTCCGGCCCAGTTGCTGGAAATGCAGAAGGCACAACACTGGCTGGGAAAGCGGTAGACCCCGGCCGGACGAACCCTCTGCGGGCGTTTGTGCACTGCAAACCGAGTTTGCAGGAGGGACGCTAGTCCTCGTGGCCGTGTCGGATCGATCCAGATCAAGGCTTGCAGGAAACGCTGACGCCTATAATCCTGCGGTCCTAGTTATCCACAGGCGTCCTCCTGGCAGCCATGCAGCTTCTGACCCTCGGCCTGAACCACACGACCGCGCCGCTCGCCGTGCGCGAGCGGGTGGCATTCGTCCCCGAGGAGGTGTGCATGACGATTGGCCGACTGCGCCAGAAGCTGTCGGAGCCGGCCGGCGGGAGGGTCTCCGAGGCGGCCATTATCTCGACCTGCAACCGGACCGAGCTCTATTGCGCCGCGGATGAACCTGAGCGTGCGCAGCTCGCATTGCAGGAGTTCGTCGCGGCGGAAAAACAGCTCAGCCTGGACGAACTTCAGCGTCACACTTATGTGCTGCCGCAGGCGAGCGCGGTGCGCCACGCGTTCCGCGTGGCCAGCGGGCTCGATTCCATGGTGTTGGGAGAGCCGCAGATACTCGGCCAGATGAAGCAGGCGGAAAAGCTGGCGCGCAGTGCCGGCGGCCTCGGCCTGATGCTGAATCACCTGTTCCAGCGCACCTTCGCGGTGGCGAAGGAAGTGCGGACGACGACCGAGATCGGCACGCAATCGGTGTCGATGGCGGCCGCGGCGGTACGGGTGGCACAGCGCATCTTCGGCAACCTGAACGGCGAGCACATACTGTTCGTCGGCGCCGGCGAGATGGTTGAACTCACCGCCACGCATTTCGCCGCGCAGCACCCGAAGTCGATTACTGTGGCCAACCGTACGCTGGAGCGGGCGCAGGCGCTGGCCCATCGGTTCCACGCGAATGCGGTCAAGCTCTCCGAGCTGCCGGACACCATCGCGCGCTACGACATCGTGGTGTCGTGCACGGCCAGTTCGCTGCCGATCATCGGGCTGGGCATGATCGAGCGCGCCATCAAGTCGCGCCGTCGCAAGCCGATGTTCATCGTCGACTTGGCGGTCCCGCGCGATGTCGAGCCTGAGGTGTCGCGCCTCGACGACGTCTACGTGCATACGGTGGATGACCTCGGCCGTATCGTGCAAACCGGCAGCGAAAGCCGCCAGGCCGCCGTGGCCCAGGCCGAGGCGATCATCGAGTCGCGCGTCCGCGACTTCGAGGAGTGGATCAAGGCGCGCCGCGCGGTGCCGGTGATCCAGGACCTGCGCACGCGCGCCGACGTGCTGCGCCGCCGTGAGCTCGAGCGGGCGCTCAAGCAACTGGCACGCGGCGATGCCCCGGAGATCGTCGTCGAGCACCTGTCACAGGCGCTGACCAACAAGTTCCTGCACGACCCGATGAGCACGCTGCGCGAGGCCGGCGACGACGCCGAGCACGCCCGTCTGCAGGCGCTGCTCGCGCGCTTCTACTCCCACTCCGACGATTAGCTTGCGCCCGCGGGCGTGGCGGTCCGACGGGCCGTCGCACTGCGGGCGGCTCCCAACGGTAAGGCCGGCCGCGCGCATCCGCACGCGCGCTCGTCGAAGCATCAACCGCCATTCCATATTCCTGCGATGCCATGAAACCCTCCATGCAGACCAAGCTCCACCAGCTCGCCCGGCGCCTCGAGGAGATCGATGCCGCGCTGTCGAGCGAAGGTGCGGCGCGCGACATGAACCGGCTGCGCTCGCTGGGTCAGGAACGCGCCGAGATCGAACCGGTCGTGACCCGCTTTCACGAGTACAACCGCGCCCAGGCGGACCTGCTTGGCGCACAGGACATGCTGTCGGATCCAGACATGAAGACGCTGGCCGAGGAGGAGACGCACGCCGCGCGCGCCCGCATGGACGCAATCGAGAGCGACCTGCAGCGGCTGCTGCTGCCGAAGGACCCGAACGACGATCGCAACATCTTTCTCGAGGTGCGCGCCGGCACCGGCGGCGACGAGTCGGGGCTGTTTGCCGGCGACCTGCTGCGCATGTACATGCGATTCGCCGAGCGCCACCGTTGGACCACAGAGATGATTTCCGAGAGCCCGTCCGACCTCGGTGGCTACAAGGAGGCGATCGTGCGCATCGTCGGCGCCGGCGCCTACTCGAAGCTCAAGTTCGAATCGGGTGGGCATCGGGTGCAGCGCGTGCCCGAGACTGAAGCGCAGGGCCGAATTCACACGTCGGCGTGCACCGTCGCCGTGCTGCCGGAAGCGGACGAAATCAACGAGATCAAGATCGATCCGACCGAGATTCGTATCGACGTGTTTCGCGCGTCCGGCGCCGGCGGGCAGCACGTCAACAAGACTGAAAGCGCGGTGCGCATCACGCACCTGCCAACAGGCATCGTGGTTGAGTGCCAGGATGATCGCTCGCAGCACAAGAATCGCGAGCGCGCGATGAAGATCCTGGCGGCGCGCATCATGGACCAGCGCACACGCGAGCAGCAGGCCAAGGAAGCCTCGACGCGCAAGAGCCTCATCGGCTCCGGCGACCGCTCCGAGCGCATCCGCACCTACAACTTCCCGCAGGGTCGGGTCACCGACCACCGAATCAACCTGACGCTCTACAAGATCGATCAGATCATGGACGGCGATCTCGACGAACTCACCGAACGCCTGGCGGCCGAACACCAGGCGGAGCAGCTGGCGGCGCTCGGCGAAACTGCCTGACCGCGCCCTTGGTCACCACAGGCCACCTGTTGGCGACGAGCGCACTCCCGCAGGTCGAGGCGCGGGCGCTGCTGGCCCACGTCCTCGGGATCGCTCGCGAACAGCTGATCGCCCACCCGGAAAACTGCGTTGCGCCAGAAGCGGCCACGCGCTTCGAGGCGCTCGCACAGCGCCGGCGCAGCGGCGAACCCTTGGCCTACTTGCGGGGCGAGCAGGAATTTTACGGCCGTCGATTCATCGTCAGCCCGGCCGTGCTGGTTCCACGGCCGGACACCGAGACCCTGATCGACGTCGCCCTCACCTGCCTGCGTGAAAGGCGCCAGCCGCGCGTGCTGGAGCTGGGCACCGGCTCGGGCTGTATCGCCATAACACTCAAGCTCGAATGCCCGGAGGCGGCGCTCACAGCCACCGATGTGTCCGTCGAGGCCCTGGCGGTGGCCGAGGCCAATGCGCGAGCGCTGGGTGCTTCGATCGAGTTTCGGGCCGGTCACTGGTTCGAGGCAGTCGGCACTCCAGTGCGGTACGACCTCATCGTGAGCAATCCGCCCTATGTGGCAGCGGGCGACCCTCACCTGAGTGCCCTGACCGCTGAACCATCGATCGCGCTGACCGACGGTGCCGATGGCTTGCGATGTCTGGCAGAGATCATCGACACCGCAACGAACCACCTGAACGACTTGGGCTGGCTCGTGCTCGAGCATGGCTATGATCAGGCCACAGCCGTCGGGAAACTGGTCAAGGAGGCCGGGATGCGGGACGTTGAAGCGGTCCGCGATGCTGCGGGCCACGCGCGCGTCACCCGGGCGCGGCGGTGAATGCGGCGGGGCGCTGATTGCACCCCGCCTTGAATTGGTGCGCCGAATTTCGGACGTGACGGCCACTCGGGTGGCAGGGATCTCCGGGTCACGGCGCAGGCGCATTGCAGTCTTTCTGCGGTACGCGCGGTAACCGGAAAACCGGGGAACGTGCCCGGGATTTCGTGGTCATCACGGATTCAAGTTGCAGCGCGAAAACGGCGCGAGTGCGTGACCGAGCGGTTTGACTGCGGTCGTGCTCGCTTTCTACACTGACCCTCCCTCCCGGAACATTGCCATGGACGCTAAGGAATTCATCCACAAGACGGTCACCGAACACCCGGTGGTCCTGTTCATGAAGGGAACGGCGCAGTTCCCGCAGTGCGGCTTTTCGGGCCGCGCCATCCAGGTGCTGAAGCAGGCCGGCGCGCAGAACCTCGTCACGGTGAACGTGCTCGAGGACGAGGACGTGCGCCAGGGCGTGAAGGAATACGCCAACTGGCCGACGATTCCGCAGCTCTACGTCAAAGGCCAGTTCGTAGGTGGCTCGGACATCATCATGGAGATGTTCCAGTCCGGCGAGTTGCAGACGCTGCTGCAGGACGTCAAGCCGGCCTGATCATGACCGTCCGGCGCCTGATCGTCGCGATCACCGGCGCCAGCGGGGCCGCCTACGGCGTGCAGTTGCTGCGCCGCCTGCGCGAACAGGGTGATGTCGAAAGCCACCTGCTGCTGTCCGCGGCCGGGGTGCTCAATGCCTATCAGGAACTCGACCTGAAGCGCGGCGATGTCGAGGCCCTCGCGCATGTCGTGCACAGTGTCAACGACATCGGCGCGACGATTGCGAGCGGCTCGTTCGCGACGCTCGGCATGGTCGTGGCCCCGTGTTCGATGAAGACCCTCGCCGCGATCGCGCACGGCTTCTCCGACAACCTGATCTCGCGCGCGGCCGATGTCTGCCTCAAGGAGCGACGCCGACTGGTGCTGCTGCCGCGCGAGGCGCCGTTGAATCTCGCGCACATCCGCAACATGGAGTCAGTCACGCTGATGGGTGGAGTGATCTTTCCGCCGGTGCCCGCGCTGTACCAACGGCCGGCGTCGATCGACGAGATGGTCGATCACACCGTCATGCGGATCCTCGATCTCTTCGGTCTCTGTCCGGCGAACGCGCCGCGCTGGGACGGTCAGATCGGAGACTTGCACCATGCCCATGGGCAAAGTGACGCGTAGGCCGGTGCAGGCCGCAGGGAAGTGGTGCCGGCAGAGGGACTCGAACCCCCGACCCTCTGATTACAAATCAGATGCTCTACCAGCTGAGCTATGCCGGCCTATCGCGGCGCGCCAGTGCGCGGCTACTTGATGCGCGTGAGTTTCGGACGTTCGCCCCGCGGCGCCGGCGGAGTGTCGTCGGGTGGATTGTTGCTCGCCTGATCGCCGTTCGAGGATTCGGCCGCCAGGTCAGCTGACGTCGCAGCACCGCGAACCGGCACCAGTGCCATGGGCGGACGCGCGCCCGCGGGTGCGGGTACTGCGGGTTCGACACCGGCGGGCGCCGCGCCGCGCGCGACTTCGAAGGCCATGCCTTGACCATTCTCGCGGGCGTACACCGCGATCACCTTCTCGACGGGAACAAAGACCTCGCGCGCGACACCACCGAAGCGGGCCTGGAACTCGATCGAGTCGTTGCCCAGTTGCAGACGGTTGGTCGCGAGCGGCGAGATATTCAGGACGATTTCGCCGTTCTTGACGAATTCACGCGGCACCCGGACGGTGTCATCGGCCAGAACCGCGATGTACGGCGTATAGCCGGAGTCCGTGCACCACTGGTGGATCGCACGGATCAAATACGGCTTGGTCGACAGTTCCGACATGAATGACTGGGCCGGCAATCTACCGGCGCATCACCTTCTCCGAAGGCGTCAGGGCTTCAATGTACGCCGGCCGCGAGAAGATGCGTTCCGCGTATTTCATCAGCGGAGCAGCCGTTTTCGGCAGATCAATGCCGTAGTGATCAAGGCGCCACAGCAGCGGCGCCAGTGCCACGTCGAGCATCGAAAAGTCCTCGCCCAGCATGTACTTGTTCTTGAGCATGATCGGGGCCAGCTGCGTCAGCCGGTCGCGGATCGTCGACCGTGCCTTCTCGATCAGCTTCTGGTTGGTGCTGTTTTCAAGAGCCTGCACGTGGACGAACAGTTCCCGCTCGAAGTTGAACAGGAAGAGCCGCGTCCTGGCGCGCATCACCGGATCCGCCGGCATCAGCTGCGGATGCGGGAAGCGCTCATCGATGTACTCGTTGATGATGTTCGACTCGTACAGCACCAGGTCCCGCTCGACCAGGATCGGCACCTGCCCGTAGGGATTCATCACGTTGATGTCCTCGGGCTTGTTGAACAGATCCACGTCGCGGATCTCGAAGTCCATGCCCTTCTCGAACAGCACGAAGCGGCAGCGCTGCGAAAACGGGCAGGTGGTTCCGGAGTAGAGCACCATCATCTTTGTTATCCCTTGTGCGACGGGGCGGTCGCGTCTTCATCGATGCGGCGCGGAGCGCCGCCCTGTCCTGTGGACGCCGGGCCGCCCCAAGCCCACAGGTCAAAACAATCTGCATGGCGTGCAAGTACGCCCTGCAGGGTCGCGTACATGCCGTGCGCCATCTACTTGATGTTCTTCCAGTACACCGAGTTCAGGCGCCAGGCGACGACCGCGAACAGCGCCAGGAACACCAGCACCCAAACGCCGATGCGCTGGCGCGTCGACTGCGACGGATCGGTGATGAACGCAAGAAAGGCGACGACATCCGCCGCGTCCGCGTCGAACTGGCGCGACTGCTGCGGATCAACCGGCTTGAACGTATAGGCGAAGCTTTCGTTCGCCGGGTCCTTCAACTCGGTCTCGGTCTTCGTGGCGTTGCCGTTGACGTCATACACCGTCGTGGTCTGCACGAAGCCCGCATGCCCGGTCTTGAGATCGACGTGCCGGTGCGTCGACACCAGCGTCGCCTCGCGCGCGCCCTGGCGATCCCAGAAGATGTGGGGCATGCCGATGTTCGGATAGGCGATGTTGTTCCAGCCGGTCGGCGTGCTGTTGTCGCGGTAGTAGCCGCGCAGCAGCGTGTAGATGTAATCAGTGCCCTTGAAGTCGAACGATGTGCGGGCGCGCGTAATGACCGAAAGGTCCGGCGGCGACTTGCCGAACCAGACCTTGGCCTCGGCGGGCGACATCGCGATGCGCAGGGGGTCACCGACCTTCTGGTTGCCGAAGATCAGGAACTCCCTGATCTGTCTTTCGTCGAGGCCAATCTGCTCAAGGCGGTTCCAGCGCACCAGGTTGGCACTGTGGCAGCCCATGCAGTAGTTGGCGAACAGACGTGCGCCGTTTTGCAGCGATCCGAAGTTCGTGGCGCGGTCGCTCGGCCAGCGTTCGATCGGGATCGCCGCCCCGGCGGCAATTGCGCCCCCGGCAGCGCCCAGCAGTCCCAGCGCAACAAGCAGGCGGGTGATGGTCTTCTTCATTCTTTCCCCGGCCCTCTCAGTGCGGTTTGAATGTCACGCGATCCGGAACCGGCTTGAAGGATCCCATCCGGCTCCACCATGGCATCAGCGCGAAGAACGCGAAATAGATGACCGTGCCAATCATCGAGATGTACTGCCCGGCCTGCGACGGTGGTTGTGTGCCGAAGTAGCCGAGCACCACGAAGGCGACGACCCAGGCGATCAGCAGCCAGAAGTGCCACGTCGGCCGGTAGCGCATCGACTTGGCCGGCGACTGGTCAAGCCACGGCAGCCCGAGAAAGATCATCACCGAGGCCCCCATCAGCACGACACCCCAGAATTTCGCGTCGAGCGTGAAGTAGCCCAGCAGCAGAACCAGCGTGCCGACGGCGATCCCGCCGCGCACGATCGGGTTGCGCACCGTCAGCAGCAGCAGTGCGGACAGCGCGATCGTGCCAACTGCCAGGACGACCATGAATTGCTCGGTCGTCGCGCGCAGGATCGAATAGAACGGGGTGAAGTACCAGACTGGCGCAATGTGCGACGGCGTCGCCAGCGAGTCGGCCGGGATGAAATTGTTCCACTCAAGGAAGTAGCCGCCCATCTCCGGCGCAAAGAACACGACGAAGAAGAAGATCATCAGGAAGATCGCGAGCCAGAAAATGTCGTGCACCGTGTAGTAGGGGTGGAACGGGATGCCGTCCACTGGCCTGCCGTTCGCGTCGAGCTTCTTCTTGATTTCGACGCCGTCCGGGTTGTTGGAGCCAACATCGTGCAGCGCCAGTACGTGCGCGGCGACCAGGCCGATCAGCACCAGTGGGATGGCGATCACGTGGAACGCGAAGAAGCGGTTCAGTGTGGCATCCCCGATCACGTAGTCGCCGCGAATGAAGATCGCCAGGTCAGGCCCGATCAGCGGGATCGCGCCGAACAGGTTGACGATCACCTGCGCCCCCCAGTAGCTCATCTGGCCCCACGGAAGCAGGTAGCCGAAGAAGGCTTCGCCCATCAGGCACAGGAAGATCAGGCAACCGAAGATCCAGACCAGTTCGCGCGGCGCACGGTAGCTGCCGTACATCAGGCCGCGGAACATGTGCAGATAGACGACGATGAAGAAGAACGAGGCGCCGGTGGAATGCATGTAGCGGATGAACCATCCGCCGGGCACGTCGCGCATTATGTATTCGACCGACGCGAAGGCAAGGGCCGCATCCGGCTTGTAATTCATCACCAGGAAGATCCCGGTGATGATCTGGATCGCCAGGACCGTGATTGCCAGGCCGCCGAAGATGTACCAGATGTTGAAATTCTTCGGCGCGTAGTACTCGGACAGGTGCTTGCGGTATTCCGCCATCGCCGTCGGCATGCGCTGGTCGAACCAGCCGGCCACTCCGGCGTAGGGAGTCTTGTATTCAGCCATCGACGGATTCCCTGAAATCAGGCGTTGGAGTCATCACCAATCAGGACGAGGGTGTCCGACAGGTATTTGTGCGGCGGGACCGGAAGGTTGTCCGGCGCGGGCTTGTTCTTGAATACGCGCCCGGCCAAGTCGAACGTGGAGCCGTGGCACGGGCACAGGAATCCCTGGTCGGCGCCGAGCTGCGAATTCTGGTTCGGGGCGAACGGACCCGCAGGTGAACAGCCGAGGTGTGTGCAGATGCCGACCGCGATGAGGTACTCGGGCTTGCGCGAGCGGAACTCGTTCTGCGCGTATTCCGGCGTCGGATACTGCGTGCGCTGCGACTTGGGATCGGCAACTTCGCCATCGACCTTCTTGATCGACTGCAGCATCTCGGGCGTGCGGCGCAGGACCCACACCGGAAGGCCGCGCCACTCGACCGTCTTCATTTCGCCGGGCGCCATTCCTCCCACATCGAATTCGACCGGGGCTCCCGCGGCCTTCGCCCGCTCCGACGGAGCGAAGGACGCAACGAACGGAACCGCCATCGCGACGGCCCCGGCACCGCCGACAGCGGCAGCAACAGCAATGGCGTTGCGGCGCTCCTTGTCGACCCCCGCAGGCAATTCGCCGGCGGGAACTGAAGTCGGTGTGGACATGAAAACCCCGAATGGATGAAGGCTGGACCCGCTACGGGTGCGCGCTGGCCGGATGTCGGCCTCCGCAAAACAACGCCCCCGCACGGCAGCCCGCGATTCTACTGCATGTGGCAAGGGTGACCGCCACCGCTCGTGGACGCCATGGGAGGGTACCGGCCACTACAATGCTTGCGTCCCTGATCCGCCGGCGCTCGGCAACGCTGTCGCGGGCAGGTAGGGCCCGCGAGGGCAGCGGGCCTGGCCCGGTCGTACGCTGCCCGATCGCGCCGATCGAGCGCGATCCGCCGGGCTCATCTCACAGCCGACATTGAGCGGCGCACGGGGGAATGCATGGGCATGTTGAAGGAGTTTCGCGAGTTTGCGGTCAAGGGCAACGTCATCGACCTCGCCGTCGGCATCATCATCGGCGCGGCGTTTGGCAAGATCGTCGATTCGCTGGTCAAGGACGTGGTGATGCCGATCGTCAACGCCCTGTCCGGCGGGGCCGTCGATTTCTCCAACAAGTACTGGGTGCTGTCCGGCAACGTGCCTGCCGGCGCCTCGCTCGAGGCAGCGCAGAAGACCGGCGTCGTGTTCGCCTGGGGCAACTTCGTCACCGTGTTGCTCAACTTCATCATCCTGGCCTTTGTCATCTTCTGGATGGTGAAGGCGGTCAACCGGGTCAAGGCGCACGCCGACGCTGCTCCGCCACCGACGCCGGAAGACGTCACGCTGCTCCGCGAAATCCGCGACGAGCTGAAGCGCCGCTAAGCCTGCTGCGCCGCGCTGGTCGCGTGGCGCAGTTGGTCTGCAATAATTGACATTCCGCCGGCCGACCGCAGTGCGATCAGCCGGCATCGCCATTGCTCCGGCCTGTTTCGGAAACAGCCATGCTCCGCCGAATCTGGCTGATCTTTGC
>Ga0316603_10000298_pt1 | contig 25978 bp, 11 predicted proteins | sample OWC_soil_day10_n_FD_207649 | JGI IMG/M metagenome (GOLD analysis project Ga0316603, IMG submission 207649) | Wetland soil microbial communities from Old Woman Creek delta, Ohio, United States - OWC_soil_day10_noCT | ecosystem: Environmental > Terrestrial > Soil > Wetlands | place: USA: Ohio... | reverse complement strand
GGGAACCCTATAAAAACGGAGTATTCAAAACATACTATCCTAAATACGTCACTCAGTTAAGTGTAAACAAAAAAATGGCTAACGAAGCCCGGTGGCCAAATTTCAGAGGGGATTACATGAGTAAGGCAGACTGGAATACAGTAAGCATACCTTCAACGGGAACAAGTTCTCTCGCCACATTCACCGGAACGAATTTTCCTCAGAATTATTGGAAAGGGGGTACGGCAATGATTGTTGTTGGTAAAAGGTGGGTCGCTCACACGGGTAGTATTGATGCTTCAAACGGGAATCAGGTTAATTGTGCTATCCGCTCTGCTCTCTGGGCCGCTACGCTCAATGCCACCTATGGCGGTGCTGGTAAGGGCTATATTATCAAACACCTCAACGCACTTGACACCATCAACGAATGGCACTGGCAAAAGGATACACTATATTATTACCCCGAAAAACCTTCCGATATAAACACACTAAAATTCGAAGCTCGCACCCGCATGTATGGTTTTGATTGTACAGGGAAAAAATTTATTGATATACAGGATATTCATTTTGTTTGGTCTACTGTCTCGTTCGAAGGCGCTGAAGAATGTACAATGGATGGAGGAAGTGTGCTTTTCCCAATTCCGTTCTTTAATTTTACTAATGGTTGGACCAGACTTAAACAATCGGCACCTAATTATGCAATAACAGGATGGTCCGGTAAGGGTTTAGCTATGTCGGGTACAGGCAATACTATAAAAAACTGTTACGTGGCACATAGTTGGGGCGATGGAATAAGTGTAGGTGGAATGAATAATACGGTTCAAAATTGTTTTGTTGAGGATTGCAACTGGGAAGCTGTGGATTGTGGGGTCATGTCATCGTATGGAATCGGGCATACTATTACACGCAACACCTTACGAAGAGCCGGCAGATCGGTGTTGGTAAACCGTTTATGCAGCAGCACAAACTTTACATATAACGACATGTACGATTGTGGATATCTTACTGAAGATCTTGGTATAACCTATTCGTATAATTCAAATGGTCACGGGTCTCATATCGCCTATAACTGGGCTCACGATAATTATGCTCAAGTTACAAATATGGGTATTTACCTTGATAATGCTGATACAGCTTATGTAGTTCATCACAATGTAATATGGAATTGCAAAAACGCGATACAAACAAATCACCCTGCCGTTAATCACAAGATTTACAACAATACCGTATGGAAATGCACGAATGCAATGGGAAACTGGGGCGATACAGGTTCGATTGTTAATCAAATTGTACAAAACAATTTATCTGATAAGGCTTTTAAATTTGGAACTACATTCATAAAAAATCTTGTGACGTCAACACCCCAATTTAATGATGCGACAACATTTGACCTCACACTAAAAGATTGTTCACCGGCAATAGACTATGGCGTTCATGTAGCGGGTATTACCGATGGGTATGCAGGCTCAGCGCCCGATGCGGGAGCGTATGAGTATGGTGTACCTCAATGGATTCCGGGTACTACAACACAAAAACCGGATGTAAGCGAAGTGTATGACCCCTCGCCTAACGCAACCGGCATGAAAACAAACATATTGGATGAGAGTTTTAAAATCTTTCCTAATCCAGCCTGTAATAAGGTTCAAATTATGTATGAAAATAATGAGAACATTAAAGTTGATGTTTTTAATGTACTTGGACATAAAATTATGGAAGAATTCAATTGCAGAGATATCGATATGTCGGCAAAAGAAAACGGGCTATATATATGTCGACTAACTGATTTTGAAAGAAAAATCTTCTTATCAAAAATCCTGGTTGTAAAAAAATAATACCGCAAGATCAATTAGTATAAGATATTCTTGTAATTCTGAATTTATTAAAAAAGATTTGAATTATAAGTGTAATCAAATTTTCTAATCAATACATTTATTTTAATTTGTACTTTTTATTGTAACAATCAGCATAAATCAACAAGTATTTTCTCACAGGATTAAAAAATATCGCAATACCAACGTAAAATGAAAAAAACACTCATCACAATTATTTTATCGCTATTCTTAATTAATACTTTTGCCAGTTCGGGAAGTGTAACCTTTTATGTCTCTCCTAAAGGAAATGACACAAATCCAGGTAGTATTGACAAACCATTTGAAAGCATTCAAAGGGCTCGTAAAGCGGTTAGCGAAACCCTTAAAACAAAAAACGACACCAAAGTAACTGTTTTGTTCCGTCAGGGCTCTTATCGTATAGACAAAAGTATTGAATTGGGCATTACAGATTCGGGGAATGAAAATCATCCTGTCATTTTCGGTGCATATCCCGACGAAGCAGTGAGTTTCACCGGTGGCATTTCAATTCCTGTAAAAAAAGCAAGAAATATATCAGATAAAAATATTCTGAACAGATTGGTTCCCGAAGTAAGGGGAAAGATTCTGCAGGTTGACCTGAAAGCGTTGGGAATTAAAAACTATGGAACACTCACTCCGCGAGGTTTTGGCCGGCCATACCAATCGGCACCTATGGAGCTTTTTTGCAATCAGACAGCCATGAAGCTTTCCCGCTGGCCCAACGACAGTCTGACTCGCATTATAAAAGTACTGGATAAAGGCTCTATACCCAGAAATGATGATTTTTCAAAAAGAGGAGGCAAATTTACTTATAATGTGGATCGGCCCGACAGATGGAAAAGTGCAAAAGAAGTATGGATTTCGGGATTCTTCAAATATGGCTATGCAGACGATGCCGTAAAAGTTGCCAATATTGATTTCACGAATAAAACTATTACCACCTTGCAGCCAACAATGTATGGTTTCGATAGCGGCAAAGAGTTTCACCGTTGGTATGCATATAATCTTTTGGAAGAAATAGACCAGCCCGGAGAATACTTTATTGACCGCGAGCAGGGAAAACTTTATTTTTTTCCTCCGGAAGGCGGATTAAATAGCGTTGAATTATCAATTTTAGAAGAGCCAATGGTGGTAATTGAGAATGGCTCGAATATTTATTTCAGGAATATTACGTTTGAATGTTCACGCGGAATGGGTATTTACATTGAAAAAGGGAATAACAACCGCATTGAAAACTGTACATTCAGAAATCTGGGACAAGTAGGTATTTGTGTGGGTAAAGGCGTTGCTCCTTTCGACGATTTACGTCACGCCGGAACGGGTAAACCTACTTCGAGAGTTTTAGGAAGTATTTTGGCTCATTTTTACAACAACACCACTTTTAATCGTGAAGCCGGAAAAGGACATGTTATTTCCGGATGTCATATTTACAATACAGGCACAGGTGGAATCAGTATGGGTGGAGGCGACAGATTGTCGCTCGAATCGGGAAATAATGTAGTCGAAAATTGTCGTATCCACGATTTTAATCGCCTCGACAGATCCTATAAAGTTGGTATCAACATCGATGGTGTAGGTAATATAATTCGTCACAACGAGATTTATAACTGTCCGGGTAGCGCTATCCTTTTGCATGGCAACAACCATTTGATTGAATACAACAATATTCACCATGCTGTAACTGATGGCGATGATATGGGAGCTATATACTACGGACGTGATCCAAGTGAATTTGGCAATAAAGTACAGTACAATTTTTTCCATCATATAGGAAACGACCATGGTGTGATTATGGCAGTATATCACGATGATGGCGCCTGCGGAATGCAAGTCACAGGAAATGTCTTTTACAAAGCAGGTTCAAAAACAGTGATGATTGGAGGAGGCAATGATAACACATACAAATACAACATTTTCATTGATCAGAAATTAGCCTTTCATCTCGACAACAGACTGATGCGTTGGGCAAAAAATTTAATAGAAGAGGGTGGCATATATCAGAAAAGATTACAAGCAGTAAATTACAAAAATCCTCCGTATTCTATAGCTTATCCGTCGCTTGTGAATTATTTTGAAGATAATGTTGGTATGCCCAAAAGGAATTACATTCAGGATAATATATTTGTAAATGTTCAAATGATTAGTAATGGAGGAGCCGAATGGTCGGGGGCAGAATGGTCGAATGTAGGAAGAAATTACCACACCTGCGACACTTCCATCTTTGTTGATTTTGAGAAAATGAATTTTGAACTAAAGCCAAATGCTGAAGTTTTTAAATTAATTCCCAAATTCAAAGCAGTCCCATTTAATAAGATTGGCATTCAAGGTACAAAATAGCTAAAACAGACAGACATTCACAATCTTGTTAAATCAAAATAATGAAAATCTCTAAAATACTATTGGCGATTGTTGTTATTCTACAATTACAAACAGTTGCGAAAGCAACTGTAAATAATAACAATAAATTGTGGTACACCCAACCCGCAGAAAAATGGATGTTACAAGCTTTGCCCATTGGAAATGGAAGTATTGGGGCAATGATTTTTGGCGGTATAGGCAAGGAACATTTGCAATTCAATGAAAAGAGCCTTTGGAGTGGCAAGCAGCTGGATATATCAAATCCAAAATATCAGCAGAACATGACCTTGGTTAAGGAATTGCTTGCCAAAGGTAAAGTGCCTGAAGCTGATGTTCTTTTGAAAGAAGCGGGAGGATTTTCGCGGGAACATTTTGGTTCTTTTCAGCCATTTGGCGATGTATTTATGGAATTTGAACAGGACGATAATGCTACCGATTATCATCGTGAACTTGACTTGTCTCGAGCATTGGTTTCGGTTAGTTATCGCATTGATGGAGTTAAGTACCGTCGGGAATATTTTGCCAGTTTTCCCGATCAGGTGGTTGTGATGCGTATTACGGCCGATCGACCAGCCCGGATAACGATGCGGATATCCATGACGACACCACACGAGCAAGCTAAAGTTGTGACGGGAAATAACCTGGATTTAATTTTGAATGGAAGGATGCCTGAAAATGGGATCCGGTATTGTTCTCGTTTAAAAGTTCAGCCAGACGGAGGAACAACCACAACAAATGCCAATGGAATTGAGGTCAGGGCAGCTAACAGTGTCGTGCTTTTGTTATCTGCAAAAACCAATTATTCCATGAATTGGCCTACTTGTCAAAACGATATTGATCCTGGAAAAGTAACGCTTTCGCAGATTGAAAAAGCTTCAAAGAAATCATTCCCCAAGTTGCTTAAAACCCACCTAACCGATTATTCAACCTTATTCAACCGGGTACAGTTGGCACTGGAAAGTCCGGCAGATCGCAGTTCCCTGCCAACCGACCAGGCGCTGATTGCATATACCAATGCCAACCGGGAGAAAGCTCCGGATGGTGGTGATCCCGGACTTGAAGCGCTTTTATTTCACTATGGCCGGTATTTGATGATTTCCTCATCGCGCAAAGGAGCGCTGCCTGCGAACTTGCAGGGACTTTGGAACGACTCAAAAACTCCCGCATGGGAGAGTGACTATCATACCGATATTAATCTCGAAATGAACTATTGGATAAATGGGCCAGCGAATTTATCTGAGTGTTTTAGTCCTTTTTCGGAATATGTTGATTTTCTTCGTTCACCTGGTCGCAAAACTGCACGGAATTACTTTGGTGCCAACGGATTTTTTGTTAATATTTACACAAATCCCTGGGGCTATGCTGAACCACGCTGGCCGTGGGTTGGTGCCGGGGGCTGGCTTTGTCAGAATCTGTACGATCATTTTCTTTTCACCGGAAATCTAGATTATTTAAGGAAAGATGCATATCCGATTATGAAAGAAGCTTGTCTTTTTTATCTGGACATGCTGATTCCCTATGTTGACAATTCACTGGTAGTTGTTCCCGGTGTGTCTCCGGAAATCAATTTTCGCTTTGAAGATGGTAAGTTTTATCGCGTAAGTGCCGGGGCAAGCATTGATCAGCAAATTGTTCACGATCTGTTTACCAATACCATTGAGGCTGCCCAAATCCTGAAAAAAGATACGGAATTGATCAGCACATTGACTAATTGTTTGAGTAAACTCTCACCACCTCTGAAGGTTGGGCAAGATGGAAGTATTCAGGAATGGGTTGAAGACTGGAAGCAGGAAGATATTCAGCATCGGCACATTTCTCACCTTTATGCGCTATACCCCGGGCGTTTGATTGATCCGCTTAATACGCCCCAATGGGTCGGAGCGGCAGAAAAATCGCTTAGCTTACGTGGTGACAACCAAACCGGATGGGGAACAGCCTGGCGAATTGCCTGTTATGCGCGACTTGGTCAGGGCGAGAAGGCCTATGCATTTTTCAAGAGCCTGATCAGGCATTGTACTGCTACGAATATCGTTTATCGTAACGGAGGCGGAGCATACGAAAATTTGCTCACCTGTCACTCCCCTTTTCAAATTGACGGCAATTTTGGTTTTTCGGCGGCTGTTGCCGAGATGTTGCTGCAAAGCTATATTGGCGACTGGGAACAAGGTTATGAAATTCATTTGTTGCCAGCAATCCCAAAGGCATGGTCTACTGGAACAGTAAAAGGGTTAGTGGCAAGAGGTGGATTTACCGTTGATATGGAGTGGAAAGCCGGGAAACTGGTTAAAGCTGTGATTCTATCCAATCAAGGTAAAAACACAAAAATCTGTTACAACGGAAAAATTATTGAACTTAAAACAGGAAAAGGGAAAGCGGTAACGCTTGACTCTGAACTGAATATTGAAAATTAACCATTTGAGAATTTATATCATGAGAAAACTTTTTTTGCTTTTTTTATTTATTGTATTTTTCACACAATCGTATGCAATTCCTGGCATAAAGATACTGTGTACAGGTGAAACAAAAAAACAAAATCTCAATTTCGCAAAGAATGAAATTCAAACTCTTTTTGGAAAAGCATTAGAATCTGAAGGTGTGAACAATACATACACATTCAAATTAATAATAAACAACTCCTATCGGAACGGAAAATTCTCTTATAAATCAACAGGGAACAGGGAATTTACCATGGAGGGTGAAGATGCTATTTCGGTTACGAATGCTATTCATTCTCTATTGGAAAAAGTCGGGTATACTTTTGATATTTCAGGAATTACAGTTCCATCCAAATTTAATTTGAATGCCCTGAAAAACTTAAACGAAGTAATAATTCCTAAAGTTCGTTACAGAGGCATCAGACAGCATGTAAATTTTTCTATGGATATATCATCTTACCCAATTGAAGAGGCAAAAGAATATCTGAGGAATCTCGTTCGGCTTCGGTTTAATAAAATTGCAATCCATAGTTATCCCGGGCATTGGTACAATGAAAAAAATGCTGATAATAAGGCATTTGAATATGCTGGTGATTTCTTTTATGGTCATAAACATCACATGTTTGGGAATGATTTATTTAAGAAAGTCAGATTCAATGATACCCTGTTTTGTATGCCACTTGCCGAAAAAAAATATGACAATGAAAAGGCAAGAAGTAAAGTAGCTATTAATTGGATGAGACAACTCATTTCGTATTCAAAAGAATTGGGACTTCGGGTTCAGTTTTCAATGGAACCCAGGTTATACTCTGTTGAAAAAACCGTAGAAATTTGCAAGAATATAATAAAAACATATCCAGGTATTGACGATTTTGAGTTAATTACTGAAGAAACAGGTGGTTGGGGACCAAAATGCACCGACAAAGAAGTTTTATCAACCCTGAATAAATACTTTTCACCTGAGATTGCTAAAGACAGTGTTGTTTTATCTGTTATTAGGCCTACGCAACCTGATCTTAATAATTTGTATACTCAGATAGGAATTATTTCACATTCAATTGAAGTGTTGAGTAGTCAAAAAATAATTACAAACAAAAATATTAATTTGAAAATGGGAATATATTGCTCCGTAAATGCCATTACACCAGCTGTATATCGATTGGCCAGACTAAGTATTCCTAAGGCAAACATCGTATTGATGCCTTCACACGGGAGTGATGGAACTGCAGCAGTCTATAATGCTATTGTAAAAACGAAGGAAGATGCTATGAAGACAGAAGTGTATTCCTGGATTGAATTTGATGGGTTGATGTATTTACAACAAAACAGCATCAATGGGAATGCCAAATTAATGGATAACATGAAACAGTTAGAAAATGGTCAACAATATTCCCTGTTATTTAATCATTGGCGTACTGCAGAGAATCGTACATCTGCTCGTTTTGCTTCTGAAGTGACTCTTTTCGGGAACACAAATGTCAATGAGTTTTACAGACAATATGCTGACAGACTGGGAATAAGCGATAAAGATTTGTATGTTAAAGCAATGTTGAAACTTAATGAGGTGGATAGCTATTCCAAATATTTTGGAAATATCGGCTTTTGCTGGGTTGGTGCCTGGAAAAATGGTGGAATTTTTAGCGGGGTAAATATTCAAAAATTAGAAACAGCTAAGAAAATGCACCTGGAGGTGGGCGAAATGCTTATTGAATTGATGAAAAACTCTTCGAAACCATCAGCAAAAGAATATTTAAAATTTCTGGGAAACAGAACACTTGCTTCGGTTGTATATTTAAATGCATTTATTGAAGCAGCTCAAATACGGACAATTACAAAAGATAAATCCGGAAATATTTCACCCGAAGAGCAAAAAAGAGCAGTAGATATTTGTAACCATGCGCTTATGACCTTTGATCAATTTATGGCAATTTACGCTCAGATGATGCCGGACAGAGGTTGTGAAGGAACATTGGTAAGCGTATGGAATTCCCCAATGATGGGTTTAAAGGTGTGGCGAAGTAAACTGGGGGGTGTTCCCCTTGAGAGCGCTTATTCGAGTGAAACACCATTAGATGCTCCGCCGCTTCCAATTTTTGATATCAAAGACTAATCAATTGAATTTTTGCGAATTAAACAATGTAATTTTAGTAAACTATTATTTATTTAATGTAATATTTTAGAAATATAAACATATCCATTTGTCATGAAAATCAAAACTTCTATTCTGATACTTATTTTTTTTCTGTTATCACAACAGGGTAATTCGCAAGACAAGTTTGCAGATATTGCTACCCGAAAGTACAATACCCGTACGAATTTGCTGATAGAACCACAGCCTCCGGTTCTTCCTCAAATCAATTTGCCGGTAACCCATAATCCGGCATCGGTTTTTAAGGCTGTGAAAACCATCTCGACTAAAGAAGAATTATATGCCGAACTGGACAAAATACGGAAAAAGTACGAACCGTTTATGCAAAATCTGGCACCCGTTCCTGCTGAAACCCGAAAACAAATTCCATTGAATGAATTTAACTGGCGGATTGAAACACCGGCAGATCTTGCCGATTTTACTTCCACCCTTCGGGGTGAAGGCAAGTGGGAGAAAGTCTCCATTCCACATTATGGTCCTCCGCTCGGACGGGCAGTTACTTATTATCGCAAAGAAGTTGACATCAACGCCGACGACTTCTCCAAAGGAAACCTTTTTCTGTGTTTCAAAGGAGTCGATTACAAAGCTTCGATTTTTTTGAATGGTAGCTTATGCGGAACACACGAAGGTTTTTTTGCCCCTTTTGAATTCGAGATCTCTAAAATTGCCAAAACTGGCAAAAACATAATTCTAGTTAAAGTTGAAAACGATTATGCCACCCAAAACGGGAAGGATGATAAGGGAAATACTATCGTAGGCGACAAAATATATGCAGCAACTGGTTTGGGTTTCGATGATCCTGATCTGGGATGGCACATTTGCCTTCCGGGCATGGGCATCAGCCAGGATTGTTACCTCGAATCGCGCGCTCCACTACACATCAACGATATTTTTGTCCGTCCGATAATCAAGGATTCGGTTGTTGAAACCTGGGTAGAACTTAATAATTTCTCGCAATACCCTGCTGATGCAAAACTGAAACTATCAGTCTATGGTCAGAATTTTCAGGAAACAGTGGTACAGGATTACGAATACATTCCGGCAACTACTTATATCCCCGGAGTTGGCGATCTGGCCAAGCCGACCGACTGGGAACAGAAACCCCTGAAGATGGGCTACGGTGTGAATTACCTCAGAATACCCCTGAAAATGAAAAACTTCAGGCTATGGGAACCTGAAAATCCGTGGCTCTACCAGATACAGATAAACGTGTACGATGCCAATGGAACCCTTATGGACACCCGTGTGCAACAGTTCGGAATGCGAAGTTTTACTATGGATACAGTAAATACACCAAAAGGAAACATGTATCTTAACGGGAAAATGATACGCCTTCGTGGAACAAATACGATGGGACATGAACAACAATGTGTTTTCCGAAAAGATTGGGATCAGTTAATGGATGATATTCTGCTTGCCAAACTTTGTAATATGAATTATATCCGTTTCACCCAACGTCCGGTACAATCCGAAGTATATGATTACTGCGATAAGTTAGGGATGTTAAATCAGACCGATCTGCCGCTGTTTGGAGTAGTCAGGAGAAACAAAGTTACCGAAGCCATTCGTCAGGCTGAGGAAATGGAACGGTTGGTACGCAAGCATCCTTCAACCATCATGGTGACCTACATCAACGAACGCTTTCCCAATGCAGAAGGTCATCCGCAGCGTTGCTTAAACGATGCCTCTGAATTTTACCACTTGTTTAAAGCGCTCGATCAGGTAGTGTTGCTTGCAAATCCTGACAGGGTGATCAAAGCCGGAGACGGTGATTACGATCCGCCATCGCCTGGGCTGCCCGATAACCATTGCTACAACACCTGGTACAACGGGCACGGTTTGGGTCTGGGAAAAATGTACAAAGGATACTGGCAACTGGTAAAACCGGGCTGGAATTACGGTTGTGGCGAATTTGGCGCCGAAGGTCTCGATCCGCTCAACGTGATGCAGAAATATTATCCTAAAAGCTGGCTGCCTCAAAACAAGGAAGACGATAAAAACTGGAACGCGAACCGTATTTCCCTGTCGCAAACCCATCGATTTCACTACATGTGGTACAATACCCAGCACTCGCTGAACGACTGGATTGAAGCCAGTCAGGATTATCAGGCCTGGGCAGTGAAGTTTGTTGCAGAAACCTTCCGTCGCGATACGCGAATGGTGTCGTTTGCCGTTCACCTTTTTATTGACGCCTGGCCGGCCGGATGGATGAAAACCATCATGGATGTGGACCGTCAGCCAAAAAAAGCATATTTTGCATATAGAAACGCTTTGGAACCACTGTTAGTATCACTTCGTAGCGACCGTTCTCAATTCTTTTCGGGTGAAGAAACAGCTATTGAGGCATGGATAAGCAACGATCTGAATACTGTTCCTGCAAACTATAAGGTACATTATCAGATTGAAAAAGGTGGAAAAATTGTTTTTGCAAATCAGGTTGCTGCCAATATTCCGCTGAACAGTTCTCAATTTCAGGGATTTATAAAATTTAAAACTCCTAATGTGGCATCCCGAACTGCTTACACTTTACGCATTGCCCTGATGAATGAGAAGGGAGTAAATGTTGGACAAAATGAATTAACATTTGAAGTATTCCCAAGAACAAATCCTTCAAATAACAAAGTCTATATACTTGGTGATACTAATGGTAAAGCTGCAAAACTTACGTTACAGGCAGGATATCCGAGAACAAACGATATAGAAAGTGCCAATATTATTTTGGTTGATGATTTTGCAAAATATAAGCAGGCTGAGAAAAAGATCAATAATTTGGTAAATAACGGTAAAATAGTAGTGTTTCTCGAACTTCCTGCTCAGCAGTACGAAATTTCAGAGACAACCGTTTCGGTTGAAAAAACCACCATGGGCGATTATTATTTTGTATCACCCACGACAGGTCATCCCATGATGAAGAATTTTAAGCCTTTTGATTTCAATTTATGGTATAATGGACAAAAAGGGTTTATTGAACCAATTTTGGCATATACGATTTCAGCGCCGGAATGGTCGCCCATTTTATCGAGCGGCGCCTCCAACTGGATTGCAGACAAAGGCACAGTAATGGCAGCGGCAGAGTTGAAACACGGGAAAGGTGTTTTCCGCATTTGTGCTGTACAACTTATTGATCGTATTCAGTATAATCCAACTGCTAGACTATTCCAGGAACTGTTGTTTAATAATAAGTAATAATCCATTTACAACTATCAGATGAAGACAAGAAATGTCATACTAATATTAAGTTTATTCATATTAAATTCCTTTGTGGTTTTTGGTAAACAAAAAATCAATTCCTACAAAAATGAAAGTCAGGAATTGAAAATTCGGGAAAATCTGCCCAACTTCTTTTCAAAAGCAATGAATGGCGATTCGATAAAAGTTGCTTATTTGGGTGGAAGCATTACTGCTCAGAATGGATGGCGGGTTTCTTCGCTCAATTGGTTTAAACAGCGTTTCCCACAAGCTAAATTTACTGAAATTAATGCTGCAATCGGCGGAACGGGTTCCGATTTTGGAGTATTCAGGTTACGCGATCACGTACTTAATTTCAAGCCCGACCTGGTTTTTGTTGAATTTGCGGTAAACGACGGCAATACACCATCCCAAAAAATTATACGTTCGATGGAAGGAATTGTCAGACAAACCCTTCAACAGAACCCTTATACAGATATATGCTTCGTCTATACCATCAAGGCAGATTATTTGGAAACTGAGCAGAAAGGCATTTTGCCAAATTCAGCGATAAATATGGAAAAAGTGGCTGATTATTACGGCATACCATCCATCAATTTTGGATTTGAAGTGGCAAATCAGGTTACAGCTAAAAATCTGATTATGGCCGGAAAACCGAAAGAAATAGACGGAGTGAAAGTGTTTAGTCCCGATGGGATTCATCCCTATCCCGAAACAGGACATGTCATTTACCAACAGATACTGAAAAGGTCTTTTGTGTCAATGATTCCGGATGCTCCAACAAAACCATTAAAACACAAGCTTAACAAGCCAATAGCACCCGATTATTTTGCAAAAACACAAATGCTGGATCTTAAGAATGCACAATTAAGCCAAAACTGGGAAATTCAGAATATTAAAGATCAACCTGGCCTTGCCGGATTTGGAAGATATCTGAACGTAATCGGAAAAGCAAAGCAATCAGGAGAAACCCTGACACTCCGATTTAAAGGCAGGGCAATTGGAATATATGATGTAATGGGGCCTGATGCAGGACGGGTTGTTGTTGAAATTGACGGTGTAGTGAGAGACACAATTTTCAGGTTTGATGCATACTGTACCTACAAAAGGATGAACTACTTTTTGATTGATAATCTAAAGAATAAAAAGCATAAGGTGGTATTCAAAACACTATGTGAACCTTTTGATAAAGCCGGAATACTGAAAAAAAGAAATGAGCAAATGAAAAATCCGGATGATTATAAGGAAAATAATTGGTACGTTGGGAAAATACTGCTCGATGGAATCCTTTTAAAATAATACACTAGTATAAAAAATCGCTATTAAAAAATATCAAAACAACCATGAATAAAGTAATTATAATTGCTATCAGTTTATTTGCCTTCACATTGAATATGTCGGCCCAACAATCGAAGGATTTGACTTCTCCCGATGGAAAGTTACATTTCATCTTCACCCTTTCGTCGGATGGCACGCCAGGTTATTCGATTTCAAATGAAGGAAAAACGGTGATATTTCCATCAGCGCTTGGAGTGGAAGGTTGGGAAAAAGGATTTGTTTTAACCAGTATTACCGAATCGAAACAAGATACTGTTTGGAAACCGGTTTATGGAGAACGAAGCCTGATACACGATCATTATCAAGCAATTACCATCGATTTATTGAAAGAAAACAATGAGAGACGTAGAATGCAGATACAGGTGCGGGCATACAACACAGGCATTGCTTTTCGGTATTTCTTTCCTGAATTTCGTGAAGGAGGAATGGACATTAGCATAGGTAAAGAATTAACCGATTTTACTGTAGCCGAAGGAACAAAAGCCTGGTTTGCTTCAAAGGCTCAGGCTGAATACAGGTTGCTTCCTTTAAATAACTGGCCAAGCGAAGGCGAACGTCCGTTGGTTTTGCAGCTTCCCGATGGCGGATATGCTTGTCTTGCTGAGGCCGAAATGGTTAACTATGCAAGAACAAAGTTTACTTTAAATCCACTAAAACAAAATACTATAGCTTGCTCCATGTATAGCCGGGTTGATTTAACTACACCTTTTGCCACGCCATGGCGGGTAGTAATGGTTGCCGATCGTCCGGGACAATTGCTAGAAAATAACGATTTGATTTTGAACCTGAATCCTCCCTGTGCCATCGCAAATACCGATTGGATTAAGCCCGGGAAAGTCATAAGAGAAATATCACTTTCAACAAAAGGAGCAAAAGAATTGGTTGATTTTGCTGTAAAACGTAATCTTCAATATATCCATTTTGATGCCGGCTGGTATGGCTACGAATATATAGTCGGGTCTGATGCCTCCAAAGTGAATGTTGATCCACGACGCAATCCTGTTAACGATTTGGATATAAAAGAAGTCATCCGTTATGCCGGCGAAAAAGGAATTGGTGTGTTTTTGTATGTCAATCAGCGTGCATTGTACAAACAACTCGACGAAATACTGCCGCTATACAAAGAATGGGGAGTGAAAGGTATTAAATTCGGGTTTGTACATGTGGGTTCGCAGCATTGGACTACCTGGATGCACGAAGCAGTGAAAAAATGCGCTAAATACAACCTGATGGTTGATATACACGACGAATACCGTCCTACCGGATTTAGCCGAACCTATCCGAATCTGTTAACACAGGAAGGTGTTCGGGGAAATGAAGAGATGCCAGAAGCAACCAATAGCACCGTACTTCCTTTTACCCGCTTTGTGGCTGGCGCTGCTGATCATACCATTTGTTATTATCATCAAAATGGCATTAAACCCAACTTAGCCCGGTATATGAAAACTACCTCAGGGCATCAGCTGGCACTTGCTGTTATTTTTTACAGCCCGCTGCAATTTATGTATTGGTACGACAAACCCTCTGATATTCAGGATGAGCCTGAACTTGAGTTCTTCGATAAAGTTCCTGTTGTATGGGACGATACCAAAGTTATTCATGACGAAATAGGTCAGTTTGCTACCATTGCTCGCCGCAGCGGCAACGATTGGTTTGTTGGAACGGTTACAAATACTGAAGCTCGAGAAGTAGATTTATCACTTAATTTTCTTGAAAAGGGACGAAAATATGATGCTACTATCTATTCCGATAATCCAACTATCAAAACACGAACTCATGTTCAAATCCGGAAAATGACAGTAACTTCGGAAACAATCTTAAAATTCAATTTGAATGCATCCGGAGGTCAGGCTATTCGAATTGTTCCAAAGAATTAACAAGCTGAAAGTTATTTATCCAAATTGTTTTCAATCTATGATGTTTCAATTTTAATAGGTTTTTCAACCTGTTTATTCTTTGCACATGACACACGTATATAGATGATTATTTACATTTTAAGCGCCTGGTCATTTGTATTAGTGATTAAATAATTGAATTATGAATACTTCGATAATAAAAAGTTTTCTATCTTTTTTTCTGCTCGCTTCACCTTTTCTGAAAATTGAAGCAAAAAATGTTAAGCAGGAAAAACCAAATATCATTGTGATACTTGCTGATGATTTGGGGTATGGTGACCTGGTTTGTTACGGTGGCACTAAATTGGAAACTCCGAATATTGACCGTTTGGCGGCAAATGGCATTCGGTTTACCAGCGGTTATGCCCCAGCCGGAACCAGCACGCCTTCCCGCTATTCCCTGTTAACCGGTCAGTATGCGTGGAGAAAAAAAGTATCCATTCTTCCTGGAACCGCTCCAATGTCAATCTCACAAAAATCTTTGACATTGGCCGGAATGATGCACCAAGCCGGTTATGCCACCGGGTGTGTCGGGAAATGGCATCTTGGTCTCGGAGATGGTAAACTGGACTACAATAAACTTGTAAAACCTTCTCCAAATGATATTGGATTCGACTATTCATTTATTTTTCCGGCAACAAATGATAGAACCCCTTGTGTATATATGGAAAATGGGAAAGTGGTTGGATTAGATTCCAATGACCCGATTCAGGTGAGCTATGGCAAGCCTGTTGGGAATTGGCCTACCGGACTCGAACATCCGGAGCTACTGACATTAAAATATAAACAGGGGCATGATCAGACCATTGTTAATGGTGTCAGTCGAATCGGCTATATGACCGGTGGAACCAACGCTCTGTGGAAAGATGAAGATATGACCGATGTACTTACCGGAAAAGCAGTAAATTATATCAGGCAGAATGCTCAAAAACCATTTTTTTTGTATTTCGCAACTCATAGTATTCATGAGCCCCGGATACCGAATCCACGGTTTAAAGGAAGCAGTGAGTGTGGTGTTTACGGCGATGTAATTCAGGAATTGGATTGGTCTGTTGGCGAAATCCTGAAAACATTGGAAGAAATGAAAATCAGGAAAAACACACTGATCGTTTTTCTCAGTGATAACGGATCTGCTGTCAGGTTTGAGTTTGGGTATAAAGATGGAGGTCTTGAAAATCTAAATGGACACGAACCAGCCGGTGTTTTAAAAGACGACAAAAACTCCCTGTATGAGGGAGGCACGAGAACTCCGTTTATAGTTAGTTGGCCAGTCAGGATCAAACCTGCTGTTAGCGATGCCCCCGTTGGGTTCATCGATCTTTTTGCTTCATTCGCCAAATTGTTGAACGTTAATCTACAGGAGGGGGATGCACCCGACAGCAGAAATGCTCTGCCGGTGCTTTTAGGGAAAGCAACAAAAACAAAGCATAATGAAGTGTTGATTCAAAATGACGGGGGGAAGCTGGCTATTCGGATAGGAGACTGGAAATTTATTCCAAAAGAAAGTTATGGCAAAGATGAATTGTATAACCTCCGTAACGATATTTCAGAAAAATTGAACGTTGCTGAAGGTAATTCCGAAATTGTAAAGAATTTCAGGAGGCGGCTGGAGGTAATACGAAACACCCCGAACGTAAGAAAATAATATTCGAATTATGAACAAAGTAAAAATTCTCGTTTATATTAGTTTAGTCATAATGACTATTAACTCACCTGTTGTTGCCCGAAATATAAAAATTCCGGTAGCACTTGTGTCTCCGAACAAAAATTTGGAATTATCGTTTAACTTTAGTCCAAAGGGAGAGATTTCATATGCATTCACCGTGCATGGAAATCAACTTATTGGTAAATCGAATCTGGGATTAACCGGAATTGACGGCCCTGTTCTGATTAAAACCAGCCGCCGTTCTGTAAGAACAGTCTGGAACCCGGTTTGGGGAAAAAGAGTTTCCGTCGCAGATGTTTTCAATGAGCTTACGTTAGATTTAAAGTCTTATAAAATCGTTGCCCGTGCTTATAACGATGGTGTTGCTTTTCGTTATGAGTATCCTTCCGGAAAAGCAGATCAGGAATTGACAGAATTTAATTTTACAAACAATTATACAGCCTGGTTTTATAATGGAGAAAATGCTAATATTGGCCCTGAAAAATTATCAGACAGTGACGGTAAGCGTTTGCCTGTTATGACTGTTAAGGTTGATGACAGAAAGTACTTAGCAATTCATGAAGCCGATTTAACGAGTGGAGACCCTTTGGCGCTGGAGTCGAAAAAAGGAGAAACTTTATTTAAGGTTGCATCGAAACCGGGTACCGCATGGAGAGTCATTATGTACGGAAAAACTCCGGGCGATTTAGTTGATTCGCATATTCTGGAGTTACTAAATCCACTTCCACCAAAAAGTATGGATTTTTCATGGGTTAAGCCAGGAGTAGCCGTTTGGGACTGGCGTATTAACGGTGCAGTAGTAGATGACTTTAAATATGAAATGTCTCTGCCTTCATGGAAACGGATGGTTGAATTTGCTTCGGAAAATAACATTAAATATCTTGTACTTGATGCTGACTGGTATGGCCCCGAGTTTGGCAAAGATTCCGATCCGGTCAAAGGAGGAAAAGTGGCGCAGGTTCACGAAATTATTAAATATGGAAACGCAAAAGGGGTTGGAATCTGGCTGTATCTTAACGATGTTGGTGGCCGAAATTATCCGCTTGAACAAACACTTAAACAGTACAGCGATTGGGGAGCTGCAGGTATTAAGTATGGTTTCATGAGTGGAACTCCAGCAGAAAAAAATGTGAGGACCCGAAAAATCACAGAACTTTGTGCCCAGAATCATTTGCTCTGCGATTTTCATGATAGCCCGGTTCACCCTTACGGACAGATGCGCACCTATCCCAATGCCGTAACCCGCGAGTACTGCCATTCGCAACTAGATGCGCATCGTGTTTTCGTGCCTTCAACTTTTGTTACCTCGGTATTCGTGAACATGGTTGCGGGGCCGATTGATATGTGTAATGGCATGTTCGACCTCCGTCAGGGAAAAACTACACGAACAGATGAAAATCAACCAGTTCCTTCAACGCTGGTTTCGGAAGCCGCACGCACGCTGATTGTTTTTTCAGGAGCAACTATTATTCCCGATATTCCGGAGTATTACCGCAAATATCCCGATTTGCTGAAATTTATCTCTGCACAAAAAATGCCATGGAGGGAGAGTAAAACACTGTCGGGCAAGATTGGTGAATATATTGTTATAACTCGTCAGGCAGCCGATGGAGTTTGGCTTGTTGGCGCTGCAACCAACGAATCGGCACGCGAACTGGATATACCTTTAAATTTTCTTAAATTCGGGAAATATGAAGTAAACATCATTCAGGATGGAGATAATGCTCATTATCTCTCAAACAGGGAAGTATTGAAAGCCGAGATCAAAACACTCAAATCAAAAGATTTTGTACATGTAAAACTTGCTTCCGGAGGTGGTGCATGCCTGATTATTAAAGCAATACAATAAAACTGTACATAGCAAAAAGCATGAATCAGGGATTACAAATTTTCATTTATCAACAAGTATGTATTCATTTTTAGCTTACTTTTCATTCAAGTTGACTATAAGTTTGTCCATATAAATAATAAGGAAAGCCATATCTTTTAAGGTTAATATATTGTAATTTTACATTGTATTATGAATAATCTTAAAAAAATATTATATTCAAATTACTAATGAAAAAACACAAATCACAAAAGCCATGAATACAAAAGACACCACTTAGCCTATAGATTGTTATAAAGCTACAATCGTATTACACAGAAAATCTTAAATACTAATTCATAAAAAACACATCTTATAATCTATTAAAATGGGAAAAACGATTAAACTCATTCTATTGGGCATATTGACATTAGCATGTCTATCAGAGCCTTTGTTTTCGCAGTCTAATTCACTTGGAATTTCCGGTACTGTAACCGACGAAACAGGTGTTGCCATAATCGGGGCAACAGTTTTGGTAAAAGGTACCAATAATGGAGCAATTACCGATAGAAACGGAAAATTTTTACTTTCGAACGTGCAGGAAAATGAGACGATACTAATCTCATGTATCGGTATGGTTTCGCAGGAAATAAAAGTGGAGAAGAAAAGAGTATATAATGTTATACTGATCGAACAGACTGTATTATTAAATGAGGTTGTAGCCATTGGTTATGGAACTCAAAAAAAACAAGCGGTTACGGGTGCCGTTGCCACGGCAAATTTGGAAACCTATGAGAAAGTTCCTTCTAATAACCTGATGGACCGACTGAAAGGTACTATTGCCGGTTTGAACATCGGGGAAGCCAATAAAGCTGGTGGAGTTCCGGAATACACCATTAGGGGCCAAAATTCAATTGCTGCATCCAACACTCCTCTTATTGTATTGGATGGTACTATTTTCAGAGGCAACATGTCCGATATTTCACCGGCTGATATTGAAAGGGTAACAGTACTGAAGGACGCAAGTGCAGCGGCAGTTTATGGTTCCCGTTCATCAAATGGTGTAATTATTATTGAATCAAAAAAAGGAAGTGGAATCGGAGGAAAGCCAAAAATTTCATTTGAATCAAGTTATGGGGTTGTAAATGAATTAGAACCACTGAAAGTATATGATGCAAAAGGATATCTGCAACGTTTGAATGACATTCTGAACGATAACGGAACCGTTGTTGCACTGGATCAAACACCAAATTATCTTCAACTTATTGAAAAAAAGAATTACGATGCGACACCTGATCATCAGGCTACGTTAGTCGATCCATACGATCTATTCAGACAGACCGGATTTAATCAAAATACTTCGTTGAGTGTTTCTAACCGAACTGAAAAAATGAATTATTATATGTCTGCTAACTACACAAGCCAAAAAGGTGTAATTCTTAACGATTTATATAAACACTACTCCTTCAGGGTAAATCTGGAATCAAAAATTACCGATTGGTTGACACTGGGCCTCAAATCATATTTCAGCATGAGAGACTATCCAAAAGACCGTTTATATGGTGTCGGTTCTAATACTAATGTATACGCTTTTAGCCCTTATGCTGATATTTATAATGAAGATGGAAGCTATAGGCAATTCCCCCAAACAACGACATCGTTCAATAGCCCGTTTTGGGCAATAGCAGATGAGTCGAAAGACCTGGCTTATAATCTGAACGGCATTTTTACCGGCACAATTAAAGTGCCCTGGGTAAAAGGACTGACTTACACTGCGACATACTCCCACACCCTGAATTTTAGTGAAGATGCCTCTTTTTACGGTTATCAGACAATAGCTGGACAACCTATAAAAGGGAAAGGTTCGGAAAGTTTTGGGAGAAGCAACACATCCATGTTCGACCATTTGATTAAATTCAACCGTACTTTTGCCGACAAACACAACGTAGATTTAACTTTGCTTCATTCTACTGAAAAATACGATTCTTATAGTCAAACCTCTTCATCACAAGGATTCGACAACCCTCAATTAGGTTATTATCGTTTACAGGCAGGACAAACACAAACGGTAAGTACTTCAGGTAGCGGAACAAAAGCCATTGGGAAGATGGCTCGTCTTACCTATACCTTCAACGATAAATATGCTCTTACCGGTACCTTCCGCAGGGATGGATATTCTGCTTTTAGCGCTAATAAAAAATATGGTAATTTCCCATCGGTAGGTGTCAATTGGAATATTCATAAAGAATCCTTCATGAAAAATTTATCCTTTTTAGATGCTTTGGCAATCAGGGGATCCTATGGTACCAATGGCAATCAATCAATCAAACCTTACAGTACTCTCTCAAAAATATCCAACAATTACTATTTATACCAGGGAGATGCCAATTATACCATGACCGAGTATATTTCAACACTCGGCAATGATAATCTTGGTTGGGAATCCAGAACAGGAGTAAATTTAGGACTTGACTTTTCTGTGTTAAAAGACAGAATTTCCGGATCTGTAGATGTGTATTCAACCAGAACGAATGATCTGGCATTTACACTTAAGTTGCCGGGAGCTTCGGGTTTCAGTTCCATTACGGCAAATGCAGGTGAAATAAAAAACAAAGGGATTGAAATAAACCTGAGTACTATCAATGTAAAAAAGGGATTATTTCAATGGGCATCGGATATTTCTTTTTCACTCAACAGAAACAAAGTTGCCCGTTTATTGGGTGACACAAATGGAGATGGTATAGAAGACGACATTGTTTCTTCAGGTTTATTTATCGGGAGATCATTAGGAACAATATACACCTATAAGGTTACGGGAATGTATCAGCAGGAAGATAAAGATAATGGTACTATACTTGCCGGTTTCCAACCCGGGTATTATAAACTGGAAGATGTACCTGACGAAAACGGAGAAGTGGATGGTAAAATTACATCAGATAAGGATCGCCAGTTTCTTGGCAACTCAAAAGAAAATTTCAGATGGAGTTTTACTAACACATTCAGATATGGCGATTTATCTTTAATGGTTTTTATTAACTCTATCTGGGGTGGAAATGGCTATTTTCTTGCAACCAACACACCTTATTTAGACGGGTATGCCAACCGCGGCGATTTGAACCATGCTGTTTATGACTATTGGACCCCATCTAATACCCAGGCTGAATTTCCACGACCAAGCTATAAAGACAAGGCAAGCTTCAAGGGCAATAAATATTATGACAGAAGCTACATCCGATTACAAAAAATCTCGCTTAATTATGATATGACTAAGCTGGTGAAGGGATTTGGAATTCACAAATTAGACATGTCATTAAGTGCTGATAATCTTGGAACATACGCCCCTCACTGGATTGGTCTGGATGCAGCTACAGGCTCCGGTTTAACGGATTCGTCAATTCCATCAATGAGAATGGTGATGTTAGGCCTCAATATTAATTTCTAAAAATCAAATAAAATGAAAAAAATATTTTTATCAACAATCATTTTAGTTTTACTCGTCGCAACTTCGTGTAAAGAGGATGCGTTGACCGAGGTACCAAAAGACTTTTACACCCCGGAAAACTCCTATACCAATAAAGCGCAATTTGAATCAGCTCTGTCAAATATATACTTGTCAATCCGCAATGGAATTTATTGCAACCTCGCACTTGGAGAAAGAGCCGTTGATTTATTGGGAATGGATATTGACCTGGCAGATGCCGGTAATAATTCTGCTGCTGCCAAAATGCAATATTTCAACTGGCCAACCATGAATGCAGATAATGCTTTCGTAGGTAAATGGTGGAGTCAGTTTTACTCATGGATTGCGCAAGCCAATGCAATTATTGACAGAGCAGACCAACCCACTGCAGTGTGGGCCTCTGAAGCCGATAAAAATGCCATTGTAGGTGAAGCCAAATTTCTTCGTGCTTTTGCTTATCATTTTATGGCAAATATGTGGGGAGGAGTACCATTGGTGCTTAATGAAACCAAAGTTCCCAAATTTGATTTCGTCAGGGCAACACAAGAAGAGGTGTTTCAACAGTGCAAAGCAGACTTGACAGAAGCTATAAAATATATGCCTACGATTGATCAGTTAAAAGGTGGAAGAGCTCCCCGTGAAGCTGCCTACCATTTATTAAGTGAAATAAATATCTCATTAAAAGATTATCAGGGTGCAATTGATGCAGCTACTGCAGTTATAGACAATGGAAAAAACAGTCTGATGACAACAAAGTTTGGTAAATGGGCCAATTTTACATTTAGCGGTTACACTTACCAAGGTCCAAAACAACCCTGGAGCGACACTTATTTTTGTCTATTCCAGGATGGAAATTTTAACTTTAAAGAGGGTAATAAAGAAGCGATCTGGAATATATCACAAGATCCAACCATCAAAGGAGGTAATAATGATAACACTGCTCCGGCAAACGAACCACTTTTTGCAATGGATAGATGGTGGGGCCCGATTAACTGGCAGATAAAGGATAAAAATAACGTCCAAAATTACTTACGGGACACTTTACAGGGAAGACCTATCGCATTTTTATTGGTAACTGGTTATGCTGACTCCGTGATTTGGAAGTACAAAGGAGACTTTAATCGTGACATTCGCAATTCAAAATATAATATTCAAAGAACGTGGTATTATACTAATCCAAAAAGTAAATATTACGGTCAAGAGGTTACCAAATCGAATTGTGATGCATCAACGATTAATTTGTGGTTGCAACGATGTACACCACACTATAAAAAGTTCGTTTCAGCGGTTCCATATGGTAAATTCACAGATGCAACCAGTAAATTGCCAACAGATAATGGCAGAACATACAAAGATTGGTATCTGATGCGTTTGGCTGAAACCTATTTATTGCGTGCAGAAGCTTATATGCTTAAAAGTGATAATATTAGTGCTGCCAATGACATTAACGCGATCCGACAAAGAGCATCTGCGACTCCAGTTACTGCCAGTGATGTAAATATAGATCTTATTTTAGATGAAAGGGCCAGGGAACTCTATGGTGAAGAGTTTAGGCTAAACACCCTTATGAGAACGGGGAAACTGGTTGAACATTTGAATAAGTACAACTGGTACTTCGTGGACAATAAAATAGAATTTAATCCAGCCTGGAAATTCTTGCCAATTCCACGCAGAGAAATAGAAGCCAATACCGGAGCAGTATTAGAACAGAATTCAGGGTATTAGTCCACATATATTCGTTTTCTAAACCACTAATTGTTAATGAATTGGAACGCTTGTCATAATTATTATAATTCATGGCAGGCGTTTCTTTTAAGCAGATTAATTTCATTAAATGACAGCTGAAACATCATTTAAGTGATTGAAATAGTTTCTCCGGTTAATTTCTAAAACCTGAATTTTCGAGCATCAATTTAGTTACAAAAGGAGGTTTTTATCATATACCCTGATTTAAAGCTATTCCTTTCGATAAAAATTGGTATTCAAAGTCTGAATAAACAACCTGCTAATATCTTTTTTAAAAATATATACTATGAAAAAATCAATATGTATCATTCTGCTATCGGTAATCCTGGTTTCTTCCCAAGCAATTAATAAAGTTGATGTCGGGGGTGAACCCGGTTATTTAAGTAACATTAAAAAGGAACTTAAAAAAGAATGGCCGGCTAACAGAACGATTAATTTAGTTTTTCATGGACATTCTGTTCCTGCTGGATATTTTAAAACCCCGGTTGTTAATACCCTAGGCTCATATCCTTTTCAATTATTGAGTGAACTAAAAAAGCTTTATCCTTGTGCTGTAATTAATATTATCAACACTTCAATCGGGGGAGAGCATTCAGCAAGCGGTGCTAATAGGTTCAAGTCCGACGTATTAATACATAAACCTGATGTGCTTTTTATTGACTACGGATTAAATGACAGAAAAATAGGTTTGGAGAAATCCGGGAAAGCCTGGGAGAAAATGATCAAGGCTGCGCTTAAAAAAAATATTAAAGTAATTCTTTTGACACCTTCACCTGATGAGAAAGTGAATATTCTTGACAAAAATTCAGACCTTGAGAAATATGCAATCCAAATACGGGAATTGTCAAAAAAATATGGAGTGGGTTTGGTGGATAGTTACGAGTTATTTCGACAGAAAGTAATTAATGGGGATCGATTATCGATGTACATGGCTCAATTCAATCACCCAAATGAAAAAGGGTGTTCGATCATTGCAGAAGGCATAATGGATTATTTTAAATAAAGGATACCCGTACATGTATTTATTTGTAACAATCTCAATATTTAACATGAAAAAATACAGTTTAGTTTGTTTGTTGGTGTTTGTTTGTTGGGTATCTATCGCTCAAAAGCCGGCGGCGTATGAACACCTTATCATCTATGGTCAAAGCTTGTCAACCGGGCAACAGTCCTGGCCTCCATTGTCAACCACACCCATTGCGAATAATTATATGATAGGTAGCCAGGTATGGACGAATTATAATAACCCTGCAACCAATTTGCTTAATCCGCTAATAGCAAACGTAGCTGTAGATAAATTCATGAACCAACCCAAAAGTAGCCAAGGTCAACTGTCATGTGAGTGCCCGATAGTAGGAGCCGCTAATTATATTCAGATAAAGACAAACGGCAGGTATAAGGTGATTGCTTCATCCTGTGGATTCGGAGGAAAGACAATTGAACAATTATCAAAGGAGTATTATGATCCAATCCATTATTCCGACTTCACCCATTGCATTTCTTATGCATCTGCCATCTCATCAAGTGTTCATTGCCCTGCCCTTTTTTGGATGCAGGGAGAGTACAACTATTTATACGGATCAGACACAGCAACGAATGGCTTGCAGAAAGATGGAGCATCTACAGCAAATAAAAATTTGTATAAATCTCTATTGCTAAAGCTGAAAAATAATATGCAGCATGATATTATGGCCCAATATCACCAAACAGATAAGCCTCTGTTTATAACCTACCAGGTTGGCAAACAATATACAAAGGGGAATACGCTTGAAATAGGAATGGCTCAACTCGAAGCCTCAAACGAAAACAGGGATATTGTTTGTGCAGGTCCGGTTTATTGGGCTCCAGATAGGAACGGACATCTTGATCCTAACGGCTATCGGTGGTATGGCGAATTGTTGGGGAAGGTATATTATCAAACCAAAGTTTTAAGGAAACCTTTCAAACCTCTTCAGCCCCAAAAAATAGCCAGGTTAAAAGATCCAAAAACACTTCGAATCGATTTTTTGGTTCCGCATAAACCACTGGTTATCGATTCGAATCTGGTTAAAAAAGCAGACAACTACGGTTTTGAAATTTTTGTGAACGGGAAAAAAAATGAAATCG